>Ga0222651_1000532_pt1 | contig 23591 bp, 24 predicted proteins | sample AntAcemetagen369_FD_179855 | JGI IMG/M metagenome (GOLD analysis project Ga0222651, IMG submission 179855) | Saline water microbial communities from Ace Lake, Antarctica - #369 | ecosystem: Environmental > Aquatic > Non-marine Saline and Alkaline > Saline | place: Antarctica: Ace Lake...
CCGCCAGATTATCCCGTATGGAACCGGCAGGGGACAAGCATGTCAGGCGCTTTCAACGAAGTTTATCAGTACTCGCTCAAGGACCCTCAGGGTTTCTGGGGCGAAGCGGCCGAAGCACTGTCCTGGTATCGGAAATGGGACACGGTCTTCAGCGGGGACAGCGCGACGACCTATCGATGGTTTGCGGGGGCAGAGTGCAATACCTGCTACAACGCCGTCGACCGTCATGTCGAGGCAGGGCGCGGCGAACAGCCGGCCCTCATTTATGACAGCCCGATTACCGGGGTTATCCGCACGATCACCTATCGCGAGTTGCAGGACGATGTCGCCCGGTTCGCCGGCGTGCTGCGGGGGCTTGGGATCGACAAGGGCGACCGGGTCATCCTCTATATGCCGATGGTTCCGCAGACGGCGGTCGCCATGCTGGCCTGTGCACGGATCGGCGCGGTCCACTCAGTGGTCTTCGGCGGATTCGCGGCCAATGAACTGGCGACGCGGCTGACTGATTCCACGCCGAAAGCCATTGTCACGGCGTCCTGCGGGATCGAACCGGGGCGGATCATTCCCTATATGCCGATGGTCAACGAGGCGCTGCGTCTGTCGCCGCACAAGGTGGATAGCGTGGTCGTGCTGCAGCGCGAGCAGCAGACGGCGGAACTGACCCCGGGGCGGGACCATGACTGGGATCTGGCCATGTCCACGGCATCGCCGGTTGATTGCGTTCCGGTGAAGGCGACGGACCCGCTTTATATTCTCTACACCTCCGGTACCACCGGGTCGCCAAAGGGCGTGGTGCGCGACAATGGCGGCCATATGGTGGCGCTGCACTGGTCGATGAAGAATGTCTACGGCATGACGCCGGGCGAAGTGTATTGGGCCGCTTCCGATGTCGGCTGGGTCGTTGGCCATTCCTATATCGTTTACGCGCCGCTGCTGTACGGCTGCACGACTGTTCTGTTCGAGGGCAAGCCGGTGGGGACGCCGGATGCCGGCACGTTCTGGCGGGTCATTTCGCAGCACAAGGTCGCGGCCATGTTCACGGCGCCAACGGCCTTCCGCGCGATCAAACGGGAGGACCCCGAGGGGAAATTCCTCAAGCAGTACGACATGAGCAATTTCCGCACACTGTTCCTGGCTGGCGAGCGGACGGATCCCGATACGCTGCACTGGGCGCAGGATCATGTGAAAACACCGGTCATTGATCACTGGTGGCAGACCGAGACCGGTTGGCCGATGGCCGCGAACTGTGTCGGGATTGAATTACTGCCGGTAAAGGACGGATCCCCGACAAGGCCAGTTCCCGGTTATGAAATCCATGTGCTCGATCTCGCGGGCAATGAAGTGCCGCGTGGCGAGATGGGGGCTATCTGCGTCAAACTGCCAATGCCGCCCAGCAGTCTGCCGACCCTGTGGAACGCGGAAGAACGCTTCCTGGACGCTTACATGCGGGAATACCCCGGCTACTACGAAACGGGCGATGCGGGCTATATGGATGAGGATGATTACCTCTACATCATGTCCCGAACCGACGACATCATCAATGTCGCGGGGCATCGGCTGTCGACGGGGGCGATGGAAGAAGTAATGGCGGATCATCCCGATGTGGCGGAATGCGCCGTGATCGGCGTGGAGGATCAGCTCAAGGGACAGTTACCGCTTGGTTTCCTGGTGCTGAATGCCGGGGTGTCGCGGGACGAGGGGGAAATCGTCAGCGAAGTGGTGCGGATGATGCGCGAGCGCATCGGGGCTGTCGCGGCGTTCCGTATGGCGGCTGTTGTGGAGCGTCTTCCGAAGACGCGATCCGGTAAAATCCTGCGCGGTACGATGGGTAATATCGCGGACGGCAAGGAATACCGGATGCCGGCGACAATCGATGATCCGGCCATCCTTGACGAGATTACCGAGGCATTGAAAGGCGTGGGATACCCGCGTGGCTGAAATGAAACAGGCCCGATGCATCGCATCAGGCCTGTTTATTCAGTAACCGATCAAAAGTGTGATCAGGCGTTGTCCGTTCCGCCACTCGAAGGCCAGAGGTCTTCCACCGTCGGCTCGCTTTCCGGCTGACGGACTGTCGTGGTGTAGGATTCTGCGGCATTCGCCATATCGCTTGCCGGTGTCGCTGCTGCGGCTGCCGCGGCGGCTGCCACTTCCTCCTCGGTCAGTTTCGGCTTGTTCTTGGCGGCCCGTTCCGTCGCCTTGATAACGGCGTCGCGCAATTCCAGATGCGTGCACAGCCCGACTTCAACCGGGCTACGCGGCTGCAGATTGGTGGAATTCCAGTGGGTGCGGTCGCGAATGGCAGAGATCGTCGGCTTGGTCGTACCGATCAGGCGCGAAATCTGGGCATCCGTCAGGTCCGGCTGGTTGCGCAGCAGCCAGGCGATGGCATCGGGCTTGTCCGCCCGTTTGGAGACAGGGGTATAACGTGGACCCTTCTGCCGTGATACGGGCTGCGGAATGTCGGACTTGGCAAGTTTCAGCCGTGCTGCCGGGTCGGCGACACAGCGCTCAAGTTCTTCCTTGGTCAGCTGACTGTTTGCAACCGGGTCCAGACCGACAATGCCGATCGCCACTTCGCCATCGGCAATCGCCTGTACTTCCAGTTCATGCAGATTGCAGAAATCGCCGATCTGCAGAAAGGTCAACGTCGTGTTCTCGACCAGCCAGACGGCGGTCGCCTTCGGCATCAATAGCGTGCTCATGACCTGTCCTCGAACAATTGTGGTTTCGTGCGCCGAATTACGCGTCCGATCGACGAAATTTAAATTAAGGTATGGTGGCTATATATACCCGCGATCACCGAACGGCAATCGGCAGGATAGCAGGTTTTATCAATTCCCATCCATTGTGAGTATGATTTTACCCGTATGGGCGCTTGATTCCATCAAAGCATGGGCTGCGGCGGCGTCGCGAAAAGCGAATGTCTCGTGGATGATCGGTCGAACGACGCCCGAATCCAGCAATGGCCAGACGTTCGTGCGCAGGGCTGTGGCGATACCGGCTTTTGCCTCATCGGATTGGGGGCGAAGTGTGGAACCCGTAACTGTCTGACGCCGAACCATAATTCTTGAAAAATCGATTTCCGCCTTGGATCCACCAAGGAATCCGATCATGACCAATCGACCGTCCATCCCCAACGCATTGATATTCGGCTGGATATAGCGGCCGCCGACCATGTCCAGAATAACGTCAACGCCGCTTCGGCCCGCAATCTCGCGGACAACCTGGGGCCAGTCCTCTTCCTTGTAATTAATGGCCCGTTCCGCACCCAGTGATTCGCAGAACTGGCATTTCGCGGCGGTTCCTGCCGTCGTGAGCACACGGGCGCCGAAAGCATTGGCAAGCTGGATAGCGGTCGTGCCGATGCCGCTGGAGCCGCCATGGACCAGAAACAGCTCGCCTTTGCGCAGCCGTCCGCGTTCGAACACGTTGTGCCAGACCGTAAAGCAGGTTTCGGCGATGGCGGCGGCCCGGACCATGTCATAGTCGTCCGGAACCGGCAGGCAATGCGCTGCGGGGGCCAGGCAGTATTCGGCGTAACCGCCCCCCGGTGTCAGGGCGCAGACGGAATCGCCGACGGCAAGACCTTCGACAGAATCACCACAGGCGACGATTTCGCCTGCCACTTCCAGTCCGGGAAGGTCCGTGGCGCCCGGCGGCGGCGGGTAATGGCCGGCCCGCTGGATCGCATCGGGGCGGTTGACGCCCGCGGCGGCCACCCTGATCAGCACGTCATTCGGCCCTGGAACCGGAACAGGGCGGGTTGTCGATTTCAAAACGTCCGGTCCACCGGGTTCGGTGATCTCAATAGCGGTCATCGTATCGGGCAAAGGCATTCTGGACTCCGGTCTGGAAAGGGCCGACTAACGGCTTGCCTGTCTAATCGGTAGCGATCACACTTGCAAGAAATGGCGCGCTGCTCACGGAATTCCAGGCAATGTGCGTGGAAGGCACGGCTCTAGTCATCTAACCCCGGAAAGGTAAGTTAATGCTCAAAGGCAAGGTAGCACTGGTCACCGGTTCGACCAGCGGGATCGGTTTCGGCATGGCCCGCGCGCTGGCGCAACAGGGCTGCGCGGTAATGCTCAACGGTTTTGGCGATGCTGCGGCAATTGAAGAAACGCGATCAGGCCTCGCCGCCGAAACCGGGGTTACCGTGCGCTATAATGGGGCGGATCTTGGCAAGCCGGACGAAATTGCCGCGATGGTCGCGGATACGGTTCAGTCGCTGGGCAGTATCGACATCCTGATCAACAATGCCGGTATCCAGCATACCGCGCCTGTGGATGAGTTTCCGACGGCGGTCTGGGACAAGATCATCGCCATTATGCTGACCGGCCCGTTTCATGCGATCCGCTGCGCCTTGCCGCATATGAAACAAAAGAACTGGGGACGCATCATCAATACATCCTCCGTCCATGGGTTGGTGGGAAGTGTGAACAAGGCGGCCTATGTGTCGGCGAAGCATGGCATTATGGGGTTGACCAAGGTGGTGGCCCTGGAAACCGGGCCCACGGGTATAACGTGCAATTCGATCAATCCCGGATTCGTTCAGACAGAGCTGGTCAAGCAGCAGATCCAGCAGCGGGCGGATGCGATTGGCGGCAGTTTTGACGATGCCGTCGTTGATGTCCTGAAAGAAAAACAGCCATCACTGGACTTCATCACAGTGGATCAGATTGGCGCGCTTTGCGTCTTTTTGTGTTCCGACGCTGCCGCACAGATCACCGGGGTTCCCATGTCGATCGACGGTGGATGGACAGCCCAATAACAAGAATTATTGCTGCGGTTGAAAATTAACCGGGATGTTAACCATTCTTTAAGTGACGCGGGGATATAACGGATTCGTCAACTGGAATCCCCTGTTGTGCTTCGGCACGAGGCCGAGAGGCCTCCCATGTTGACACCTCCCTGTCCAACTTGAGCCGCTTTTATAGCGGCTCATTTTTTTTGTCGAATCGGAAACCCTTTGACCTTGGCCCGAGCCTTGGATAAAATAGGTATCACGGACGCCAAGTTGGACAGGCGGGAAAAAAAATTCGGGACCGCCAGAAAATGGCGGCCCTTTTTTTTTCCTCTTTGCCATGCCGAATAGTGGATCCGTGGGATACGCAGCAGGCTTTCTCTGGAAATTATCCGATGAATGACAAAACGGAACCGGCCCGCGCCGATTTTCCGCATTTTACGGCAATCCCGACCCGTTGGCAGGATTGCGATGTCTATGGGCACGTCAATAACGTGGTCTATTACGCCTATTTCGATACGGCGGTGACGGGACATCTGGTCACAGTCGCCGGACTAAAGGCCACGGAATCGCCGGTTATTGGCGTTGTTGTTGAAACCAAGTGCCAGTTTCGTCAGGAGCTTGGCTTTCCCGAGGTTATCGATGCCGGTATCCGCGTGACCCGGCTGGGAAATTCAAGCGCGACCTATGAAATAGGCCTTTTCCGGCAGGGAGACGAAAACCCAGCTGCATTCGGTCATTTTGTCCATGTGTATATCGACCGGGCGACCCGACGACCGGTTTCGATACCCGATCAGGTCCGGGCTGCGCTCGAGAAACTGTCGGTCCCGGAAATCGAATAAAAAAGGCACGCCGGAATGTCTCCGGCGTGCCCCTGTTTCATCCGAACAGACGCGCCGTTACGCGGCCTTGTCGGAAATTTCCCTTACCTTGCTGCCGGCGATTGGGATCGTACGCGGCTTCAGTGCCTCGGGTACTTCACGCTTCAATGCGACATGGAGCAATCCATTCGCGAGTTGGGCGCTCTCGACCCGAATATGATCCGCAAGATTGAAGCGGCGCTCGAATGCGCGCTCGGCGATACCGCGGTGCAAAAATGTCCGTTCGGCATTGTCCGGATCGGTTTTTGACAGTTTGCCCGATACGGTCAACTGGTTGTCCTTAACCTGGATATCCAGATCGGATTCAGCGAATCCGGCGACGGCCATTGTGATGCGGTAGGCGTCCTCGCCCGTCACTTCAATATTGTAGGGCGGGTAGGTCGGTGCGGTATCGCCGGCGACATTGTCCATAAGACGTGCCATCCGGTCAAAGCCGACCGAGTTACGAAAAAGGGGAGTCATATCGAAAGTACGCATAGCCATATCCTCCTAGCAAGCGACATGGAATTTAGAGTCCACCACCATGGTCGGACCCATTCTTCAGTATTCGCCGACCCGTTAAACGGCACCGGCTTAGTCATTACTTGGGAACTGAGAATTTGTTTATCAAGGATAACGTGGAGACTTTATAAAAATTCATAAGACCTTATAAATTAACCATAAAGTCATGAATGTTAGGTGTTTGGTAAGAAATCTGATACGCTCGAACTATAATTTTTTGATGTCCGGATCCGGATAAAATTTTAGCTGGCGGGTATTTAAATGACACCAACATATTTTGGAAACCTTCACGACGAAGCCTTGGCGCTCCTCGTGGAATCACGAAACTACATTAAATTGCTGCGCGAACAGGAAGCTGATCAGAACAGGCCACGGACACGCCATACATCAGCGGTCTATCTTGACCTTTCGCTCGAAACGATGCGGTTGACCAGCCGTCTGACGCAGGTCATGGCATGGATGCTTGCCCAGCGTGCGGTTATGGCGGGCGAAATTACGGCAGAGGAAGCAAATTCAGACAAATTCCGTCTTTCCGGACAGAGTGTCTGTCTCGATCATGATCCGGCGGTCCTGGACGCGGTGCCTGTTGTGCTCCGCGGATTACTGCAGCGCAGTTATGACCTTTATTGCAGGGTCGAGCGCCTGGAAGATCAGATCTCTCGTCGTTTGGCAGAGGGCGCAGACGAAAACGGGCGCCCCGAAGAGCGCCCGTCGCATGGTTTGCGTTTGCTGCCGTCTATGACGACTTCAGACCAAAGCCCTCAAAGCGCTTATTGAACTTGGCAAGCTGGCCGCCGCTATCGATAAGGCGGTGGACCCCGGTCCAGGCGGGGTGCGAGGTGGGGTCGATGTCGAGCTTCATCGTCCCGCCGGCTTCGCCCCATGTCGAAAAGGTTTTGTAGCTAGTACCATCCGTCATTTCGACAGTGATTTCATGGTAATCGGGATGAATGTCTTTCTTCATGGTAATTCCTCTCGGACGACTGGGACCGTGTCTCTTTCCGGTAGTCGACAATATTCCAACAAATTCAGAGCGCGAGTATAGCGGAGACAGGTCTCAAACGCAAGGCATCTGTCCGTTTCACCGCTGATCCAGTTTCAGTTCGATGCGGCGGTTCCGCCTGTAGGCGATTTCATCATCGCGCGGGTCCAAGGGTTGAAATTCGCCGAATCCGGTGGCTGCGAAACGGGAAGGCGGGATGCCCTGGGCAACCAGGAATTTGACCACGGAAATGGCGCGAGCCGTTGATAATTCCCAGTTTGACGGGAATCGCCCGGTCGCAATTGGCACCCGGTCCGTATGGCCATCGATACGCAACACCCAGTTGATATCCGTGGGGATGCCGGCGGCAATTTCCTTGAGTGTCCTGGCCAGTTGAATGAGCTGTCCTTCGCCACTTTTGGCCAGCTTGTCAGAGCCCGACGCAAACAGGACTTCAGACTGGAAAACAAACCGGTCGCCGACGATCTGGATATCACGGCGATCGCCAAGGACCTTGCGCAGCCGACCGAAGAATTCGGATCGGTAACGGGCAAGTTCCTGCACCTTGCTCGCCAGGGCAGCGTTCAGGCGCTGACCCAGATTGGCAATCTGCACTTCCTGTGCTTTGTCCTTTGTTTCAGAGGCTTCCAGGGCTTCGTTCAGTGCCGCGACCTGGCGGCGAATTGCAGCGAGCTGCCGGTTCAACAGGGCGACCTGAGCCTTTGCTGCGGCTGAAATCTGCTTTTCTTCAGACAGGGACCGGCCTGTTTGTGATGCGTCTTTCTCCGCGGTTTCCGCGCGCAGCGATTCTTCCTCGATTCGTTTGGCCTGTTCCTCGCGCAGGGCCCGCATGTCAACGATATCCTGTTGCAGGGCGTTAAGTTCACGCAGCTGGATTTCAATTTTTTCTTTGTCCGCTTCGATGGTGCGGTTTGCATCCTCCAGGGAGGCATAGACGCTTTCAAGCTCTGCGGAGAGTGCCTGGCGACCGGAGGTGGCTCCGTCCAGCGCTGCGTAGGCTACCGACAGTTTGTCCTGTGTTTCGCGCAACTGCTCACTGACCCCTAGAAGAGCATTCAACTGCGTCGTCAGCGCATCGCGTTCGGAAAGGGAACTCTGCAGTTCCGCTGAAACCTGCGCCACATTTGTCCGCAGGCTCTGATTTGCCCGGCGTTCGAGGGACAATAATTCAGCGAGTTCGGAAACCTGCTCATTCAGACGGTCAAGGGCGCGGTCACGACCCAGCAGGGCGTCATTCAGATAAAATTGCGCCACCACGAAGATCATCAACAGAAAAATGATGACCATCAGCAGCGTGGCCAGCGCGTCAACAAAGCCGGGCCAGATGTTGTTTGTGGATCTGTTTCGCCGACTGAGCGCCCGCATCACGTTATCCTATGGCCCTCTACCGTTCCGGTTCCTCCGCGAGCGCCGCGATAGTGCGGGCGAGGAGCCGGATTTCGCTGCGGATTTCCTTGACGGCATCCCCGCGTCCCGATTCCATGTCATCGCGGATTCTGGCCAGATAGTTTTCGATATTACGCAGATGCGTTCGGTTCAGGTCCTCGGCGCCGCCTTTCGCGCCGGAATCCGCCAGCTTGGCCAGTATTGGGTGTAGTGCCTGCTGGCTTTCCGCAAGTTTCAGCATCAGGTTCTGTTCGGTCGACATCTGGTCCGTCAGGACCGTAATTTTCTCCGTGAGTTCATAGACATAACGGCTGTAATCCGTTCGGTTTTCCTCACTGCGCGTCAGGGCGCGCTGCAACCCTTCCAGGCCGTCCGCAGTCTGTTCCAGCAGCGCCTGGATATAGGCTGGAACCGACTGGTCGCCATCGCCGGTAACGCTGCCGCTGCCGAGGCGTGTGAGACCGGATAGCCATTCTTCAAGGTCATTGTAAAAGCGGTTCTGTGCCTGACCTGCCTGCAACTCCAGAAAGCCCAGCACCAGCGATCCAGCGAGCCCGAACAGGGAGGAACTGAAAGCCGTTCCCATGCCGGATATCGGTGCCTGCAAGCCTCTCTTCAGGTCATCAAACGCAGTGTTCAGGTCATTGCCGCCGATCTGCAAGCCTCCGACGACGTCGCCGACAGCCTGCACGGTTTCCAGCAAGCCCCAGAACGTGCCCAGGAGCCCCAGGAAGACGAGGAGACCGATCATATAGCGTGATATTTCCCGGCTTTCGTCCAGACGCGTCGCAATGCCGTCAAGCAGGCTTCGCATGGCAACCGTCGACAGACTGATTCGTCCGGTTTTCTCGCCCAGCATGGTCGCCATTGGCGCCAGCAGTCGCGGCGCGCTCACACTACTGACGGAAAGGCTGTCTTCCTGGCGGAAACTGTCGATCCACGTCACCTCGCGACGCAACATCGTAACGGTTCGGAAGGCGTGCACGATACCGATCAGAAGAACGCCGATGATAACACCGTTCAGAACGGCATTGGCCATGAACGCTTCGCGGAGTGCGCCAAAAAGCAGGCCGACAGTGACACCGGCAACGATCAGGAAAATGACCATTCGCTGCAGGAAACGCGACGGCTGGCCTACTGTTTGTCCGTCCATCACAATTGCCGCATCGCCCCTGGTTCAAGCGGATTAAAATATTCTGGTTCAGTTACGAACCGCGAATGACCACATCGACCCGATTTTGGTCACCTTGTTCGCTTTTATCGCCCAAGGCGTGAATGTCAATTCTCGTACTGCGAATGCCATTTTGCATCATGTATGTTCGAACAGCCAGCGCACGGAACAGCGAGATTCGACGTGCCTGGCTGGGCGAATCATCCGCAGTACTGGCATAGCCGTTCAGGCGCACCCGAATATCCGAATCACTCTTCATTTGTCCGATCAGCGTATCAAGTGGCGATACGGCGCTGCCGGGAAGTTCAGACGAATCAACCGTGAAGCCGATTGAAATCGTTCCGTCGGAAGCGGTCTGTGTCGGCGCATCCGGCGCGCTACGGCTCGCGATCTGAGGAGCAGGAACCGGGGCCGGTGGCGGCGGTGTCCTTGCCAAGATTGGTGCCGCCTTGGGGACCGGTGTGGGTGCCGAGGCTCTTGGCGCGGGTGGTGGCGTGACCTTTGGCGCAGGCGGCACAACAGCCGGTGGCGGCGGTGGTGCGGCGGGACGGGCGACCGGCTTGGGCGCCTGAGCAACCTTCGGGGGGCTTGGTACGGCCGGTGGTGCCACTTTTGGTGCCGCGGGTACTGGCACAGCGGCGACGCGCGGCGCAGAAGCCTTTGGAATGGCGGGAGCCCGTGGTGCGGTGACACGGGGGGCAGGCGCCGGTGCGCTGATCCTCGGCGCGGGTGGGGGCGCGGTGATTCGGGGAGCCGGCGGTGGCGCCAGCGTCGGGGCTTTCACGGTCTTGGCGGTGCGGGATACTGCCGGGGCAGGTGCGGGGGGCTTGGGCGCCTGTGCGGGAACATTGGCGACCCTGGACGGTGGCTGCACGACCTGCGAGGGACGGACAGGCGCCGGCGCGACATTCCGTTGCTGCGATGCAAGGCCGGATGGCAGGCTCAGCGTTGATTGTGGTGGCGATGCAGGTGGCGGAAGCAGGCTGGACCGGGGCGCGACCGAAGGCGCTGTATCGCGTTGTGACCGCAACAAGCCGGGCAAGGTCGGTTCCGGACCCAGTCTATCCAGCACGCCGAGATCGACAATTACGCTGGGCCGACTGGTACCCGGCGAATAAACGTACACCTGCTGCTGGGCGCTGGCCATGTTAACGGTTGCAAGCGACGCAACCGAAAACAGCACGATACGCCACGATCGCAATTTATTGAAATGTCCAAAGCCCACTGTCATTTACCCGCGGCACTTAACCGTTCTGTTTATCGTCGGACATTACCGTACGACCGTTAACCAGACAACCGTTAGCGCGATTCTGACTGTGTAAAATCTAGCGTAGTGACCCTGCCGGCGAATTTATGGCTGCAGCCTGCCGTATCAATGCCGTCCGGCCCGTATCTAGGCGACCGGTTCGCGGATCAGGTTACGCAAGGGCGTATGCAGCGCTTCGTTTCCGGCGCAGATGTCAGGCGAATTCAACTGGTAACGGCGTCCGGCGATATCGCTGACCTGCCCACCGGATTCACGAACAAGAAGAATACCGGCGGCTACATCCCAGGCGTTCAGGCCGTTTTCCCAATATCCGTCGTAACGGCCTGCGGCAACATAGGCGAGATCCAGTGCGGCGGAACCATACCGGCGAACGCCTGAACACTGCGCCATAACGCGGCCGAGCTGGCCCAGAAACTTCTTGTGGCCCGGCCCGTCCTGTATGCCGAGGAACGGGATGCCTGTGGCAAACAGGGCATCGGGCAACCGGCTGCGTCCGGAAACGCGGAGGCGGCGGTCATTTACATACGCGCCAAGGCCCCGTTCGGCCCAGAAAAGCTCATCTTTCAGAGGATCGAATACAACCCCGGCGACAATCTCCCCATCGCGCTCCAGCGCGATGGAAATGCAGAAATGCGGAATGCCATGCAGAAAATTTGTCGTGCCATCAAGCGGATCCACAATCCAGCGGTGCCGGGGGTCGCTGCCAACGGTTTCACCGGATTCTTCCATGAGCAGGCCATATTCCGGTCGTGCCTTGCTCAACGCCTGCCGCAGAATCGATTCGGCTTTCTTGTCGGCGCTGGATACAAAATCAGCCGGTCCCTTGCGGCTGACCTGCAGGTGTTCAACTTCGCCGAAGTCGCGAACCAGCCGCGTTGCGGCCTTGTCGGCGGCCATGGCCATGACGTTGATGATCGCGGAACGCAGTGCCATTAAGGCTTCCTTGTCTGTATCGGTTGCCGGTCCGCCGTTGCCGGTGGATCAGTCTTTGGCCCGGCTCACATAAGTGGCGTCGGCCGTATTGACGATGACCCGCGTACCCGACTCAATATGCGGCGGCACGAGAATACGAACGCCGTTTTCCAGTAATGCGGGCTTGTAGGATGACGACGCAGTCTGTCCCTTGACGACGGGGTCGGCTTCGGTAATTTCCATCGTTACATGTTCCGGCAGGGTAACGCCGATCGGCGACTCCTCGAACGATTCGATCATGACTTCCATGCCGTCCTGCAGGAACTGCGCGGCATCGGTACCGATGAAATCGATATTCAGCGTAACCTGTTCATAGTTGACGTTGTCCATGAATGTATAATCGTCGCCGTCCGAAAACAGGTACTGGTATTCCTTCTGGTCGAGCCGGATCCGTTCGACCGTTTCCGAAGACCGAAAGCGTTCGTTCAGCTTGGTGCCGGTGCGAATTTCCTTCAGTTCGACCTGCAGATAGGCGCCACCCTTACCGGGCTGCGTATGCTGGATCTTCACTGCGCGCCAGAGGCCACCCTGATGTTCGATGATATTACCGGGGCGGATCGCGTTACCGTTAATTTTCATGGTACCGATTTTCGTTCTGTGAGAGGCGGCGGCGTTATAGCCGCTTCATTGTGCCGCTGCAACGTTCTCCATGACCGTGTTGAAGGCCTTGACCGCTGCGGCGGGGCCTTCCGGGTGGTTCCATACACCGGCGACAACCGACAGGAAGTCAGCCCCGGCCTGGATCAGCGGCGGGGCATTTTCCACCGTAATACCGCCAATAGCGACGCAAGGTGTTTCCATCAAGCCGCTCCACCAGGACAATATTTCCGGATTCGCCTGATGCTTCGGAGACTTCGTGCCGGACGGATAGAACGCGCCGAAAGCGACGTAATTTGCGCCCTCATCGGCTGCGGTCATCGACAGATCACGGGACTGGTGGCAGGTCACGCCGATTATCGCATCGTCACCCAGCATTTTGCGGGCGTCGGTGTAACTGGCGTCTTCCTGTCCGACATGGACGCCGTCGCTGCCTGTTTCCGCGGCAAGATCGGGTCGGTCGTTCATGATAAAGGCGACATCACGTTCCTGCGTCACCGGGCACAGGATATCCGCCGCGCGGCGGATCGCATCGTCATCGACATCCTTGAGGCGCAACTGCACGCAGGCGACATCGCCCGCATCGAGCGCCGATGCGAGCGTGTCACGAAACTCTGCCGGATCAAACCGTGGCGGTGTGATCAGGTAGAGGCGGCAGCGATCGGTTGTGCTCAAGCTTTGCCCTGATAAATCTTGACGACCGTATCCAGCAGCGCGAGCGCATCCGGCTTCTGCCGCTGGAAGGAATTACGGCCGATGATTGCGCCCGTGGCACCACCTGCGGCGATCTGTCGAATTTCATCCAGCACGGCTTCGGTACCCTTTGCGGCACCGCCGGAGAAGACGACGAGACGGCGACCGGCATAGGTCGACTGAATGACATGCTCAATGCGTTTGGTGAGAGTCGACGTATCGATGCCTTCTTCCTCGTAAACCTTCTTGGCTTCCGGCAGTTCGATGAAATCGGTCGGCGGCTTTACCTTGATGATATGCGCACCGAGCAGGGCCGCGAGATGGGCCGCATAGGCGGTCACGTCAATTGCGGTTTCACCTTCCTTCGTCAGGTTGCCGCCGCGCGGATAGGACCACAGCACCACGGCCAGGCCGACCGATTTGGCTTCGGCGCAGAGTTCGCGGAACTCTTCCATCATCTCGAACTGGTCATCAGCGCCGGGATAGATGGTGAAGCCAATAGCCGAACAGCCGAGCCGCAACGCGTCTTCGACGGTGCCATAGACAGCCTGATCCTTGGAGGTGGCATGGCTGTTGGAGCTGTTGCACTTCAGGATGGTCGGAATGGCGCCGGCAAATGTATCGGCGCCGGCTTCCAGGCTGCCAAGCGGCGCGGCATAGGCGGACAGGCCCGCATCAATGGCGAGCTGGTAGTGGTAGTGCGGGTCATAGGCGGGCGGGTTCTTGGCAAAACTGCGCGCCGGGCCGTGTTCGAAGCCCTGATCAACGGGAAGAATGACAAGCTTGCCGGTGCCGGCAAGGCGGCCATGCATGAGAATTCGCGCCAGATTGGTCTTGGTGCCCGGATTGTCGCTTTCGTAATTGGCCAGGATTTTCTTTACGCGCTGCGTAATTCTCATCGGGATTCCTTTTCTTGCCTGTGGGTCGATCTATGGCTCATGCCTGTCCGGCGATTGATAAAATTTATAAATGAAGCCTGCCCGGTTGGGGAAGACCATGGGATTTTAACAGCGTTCAGGCTGTTATGGGCGGAAAATAGCAGAAATCTTTAACCAAACATCATCCGGATTCGGTACGTAGAGGAAAAATTCCAGTTTTTATTCGCTGCCGCATAGCCAATCACGGCAAGCGGCTTCGATGGTCGCTGGTGATGCTTCGATATCCGACAGGTTCAGTGACTCGGGCCTTGTTGTCAGAACGACGGAATCGATTTGCCCTGCGATATCCTGCAACCGTTCAACCGCCGGACCCTCAAAGCAGATTGCGGGTAACCCCAGCCTCAAGGCGGTCAGGGCGTGGCCGGGCGCGTCGCCGCAATCCAGGACAGGCGTATAACGAACATCGGGAAAACGAGACGCTGCATTGTCGATCAGCGCCATGAACCATGCAGCACCAACGGAAGCCGCGGCATCAGGGGCACTCAGCAAAGTTACAGGACGCCCCGTCGCGGCAGCGGCGGAAAAGGCCGCCGCTGCCTGCGCGGGATTGATGACCGTAATGGATCGGCCGTTTGGGATCAGATGAGTTTCCCCATCGCGATCGCCGTATCCGACATACGGTTTGAGAAGCCCCATTCGTTATCGTACCAGGACATTACCCGGACCAGCGTGCCGTCGACGACCTGGGTCTGGGTGAGGTCGAAGGTGGAGCTCGCCGGGTTGTGGTTGAAATCGATGGAAACGAGCGGCTCGTCATTGGTATTCAGAACACCTTTCAGCGGGCCCGCTGCGGCCTGCATGATCGCGCCGTTGATTTCTGCGATATCGGTTGCGCGGGATGCATCGAATTTCAGGTCGATCAGCGACACATTCGTGGTCGGCACGCGGATTGCCGTGCCATCCAGCTTGCCAACAAGTTCCGGCAGGACCAGCCCGACTGCCTTCGCGGCGCCGGTTGATGTCGGGATCAGCGACGTTGATGCGGCCCGTGCGCGGCGCAGGTCGGGATGCAGCGTATCAACCGTCGACTGGTCACCCGTAAAGGCGTGGATCGTGGTCATGTAGCCGCGTTCGATGCCGACAGCCTGCTGCAGCACATGGGCAACCGGTGCCAGGCAATTGGTGGTGCAGGACGCGTTGGAAACAACCGTATGGCTGGCGTCGAGCTGATCGTGGTTCACGCCGTAGACGACCGTAAGGTCGGCGCCGCTCGCCGGGGCTGAAACCAGCACCCGCTTCGCGCCCGCTTCGAGGTGCATCGCAGCCTGTTCACGCTTGGTGAAGATTCCAGTGCACTCAAAGGCGATATCGACGTCGAGTTCGCCCCAGGGCAGCTTGGTCGGGTCGCGTTCCGCCATAACCTTGATCTTGCCGCGGCCGAGATCCATCCAGTCGTCGCCATGCGTGACCTCGCCCGGATAGACGCCATGTACGGAATCGTACTTTACCAGATGCGCATTGGACGCCACAGGACCCAGATCGTTCACCGCGACGAATTCGATATCGTCCCGCTTCGATTCCAGTGCCGCGCGTAACACGAGGCGGCCGATACGGCCAAAGCCGTTGATTGCAACACGTAATGCCATGGGGTTCTTTCTCCCGTCCAAAATTAGGAAGCGTTATCTAAAGCCGCTGTTTCGCAGCAGCTACAACTGCTTCTGCCGTTATACCGAAATGTTTGTAGAGATCGGAAGCCGGTGCCGATGCACCAAATCCGGTCATGCCGATGAAGGCACCATTGTCACCAAAATAGCGTTCCCAGCCTTGCTGGACTGCCGCCTCGATCGCAATTCGCACACTATCCTTGCGAAGCACGCTTTCGCGATATGCCGGGTCCTGCGCCTCGAACAATTCATGGCACGGCATGGATACCACTGCCGTGCCGATACCGTCGGCCTGCAGGGTGTCGCGCGCCGCCATGGCGATCTCGACTTCGGAACCCGTCGCCAGCAAGGTTACCTGCCGATCACCCTCTGCTTCACGCATGACATAAGCGCCGCGTGCACATGGGTTGTCGTCGGAGTATTCCTGACGTTGGGTCGGAACCCCCTGGCGAGTCAGCGCCAGAACGGATGGTGTGCCCGTCGATTGCAGGGCGAGGGCCCAGCATTCCGCCGTTTCCACTGCGTCCGCCGGCCGGAACACATTCAGGTTCGGAATGGCGCGCAGGCTGGCAATCTGTTCCACCGGCTGATGCGTCGGGCCGTCTTCGCCAAGCCCGATGGAATCATGGGTCATGACATAGATAACCCGCTGTTCCATCAAGGCAGACAGTCGGATAGAGGGCCGACAGTAGTCAGTGAAAATCAGGAACGTGCCGCCATAGGGAACCAGCCCGCGATGCAGGGCGATCCCGTTCATCATGGCCGCCATCGCGTGCTCGCGAACACCATAATAGATATATGAGCCGGCATAGTCGCCTGCGGCGACGCCTTCCATGCCCTTGGCCAATGTCAGGTTAGAGCCGGTCAAATCGGCCGAACCACCTGCAAGGTTTGGTATAGCCGCCGCGAGAACGTCGAGCGTCTTCTGCGAGGCCTGCCGGGTCGCCAATTTGGGCGCATCCGTGATCAATCCCTTGCGAAATGCGTTCAGGGAATCCATCCAGTTGTCTGGAAGGTTACCCGAAATCGCGCTTTCGAATTCTGCTTTTCCTGCCGCAGGGAGACTGTCACGACGGCTCTGCCACGCCGTGTTTTCGCTGGCGCCTCGTGCCCCGGCATCACGCCAGGCAGAAAGTATATCCTGTGGAATATCAAATGGTTCGTGCGTCCAGCCGAGTTGTTTGCGGGTTGCGGCAACTTCGTCTGTTCCAAGTGCGGCACCGTGGGTCCCCGCGGTGCCCTGCTTGTTCGGGGAGCCATAGCCGATGATCGTACGGCAGGCGATCAGGGTCGGACGGTCATTCCCCTTGGCCTTTTCGATTGCACCCGCGATGGCTTCGTGATCATGGCCGTCGATACTGTCGGTTGCCCAGCCATATGCCTGGAAACGGGCAATCTGGTCGTCCTGAACCGTCAGGTCCGTTGCGCCGTCGATGGAGATTGAATTGTCATCGAACAGCACGATCAGCCGGTCCAGCTTGAGATTGCCGGCAATTGAGGCGGCTTCATGGCTGATGCCTTCCATCAGGCAGCCATCGCCTGCGAACACATACGTGTAATGGTCGACAACGGTATCGCCGTGCCGGGCAGCCATCATGCGTTCGGCCAGTGCCATGCCGACAGCATTGGCGATGCCCTGACCCAATGGGCCGGTGGTGGTTTCGATACCGGCGGCATGGCCGTATTCCGGATGACCCGCCGTGCGGCTGCCCAACTGCCGGAACTTCCGAATCTGATCAATGTCGATATCGGCATAGCCCGTCAGATAAAGCAGCGAATACAACAGCATTGAGCCGTGTCCGTTCGACAGCACAAAGCGGTCGCGGTCGGGCCAATGCGGATCGGTGGGATCATATTTGAGGAAACGGGTAAACAGGACAGTCGCGATATCCGCCATACCCATAGGCATGCCCGGATGGCCGCTGTTGGCGGCCTGAACCGCATCCATGGAAAGGACACGGATAGCGTCCGCCATTTGTTTCTGCGTGACGCCTGAATCCGTCACCGTTTCGGCAAGCGCCATGTATTTTGACCCTGACTTGGTGAATTCGAATTGTTTATGATCGCAGGCTTCCCACTGCGATCCGTCCGCAACATGGCTGCAGCGGGCAGGTGCGTCAACGGTGTTTTCGCAGTCATATTACGTGAGGTGAATATTTCCGGCCCAAGCGTTAGTTGACCATGTACCGGACGCCGCATATGGTCTTTAATGCATCCTTGCTGATCTATCCGGATACAACGAGCCTTTCTTTACAGGTTACCTTACTTAAATGAATTCGCGTATTGAAATTGCTCACAAACGACTTGAATCTGCCCTGGCGCGAATTGATGCCGCGTTATCACGGGGTACGACTTCCGGACGCCCGGCTGAGGACGCCGCGCAACTCGCAGCACAGAACGTCGAGCTCCGTGAAAAAAATGCCGAAATCGGCGAGCGGCTTGATGGCGCGATCAGTCGTTTGCAATCGATTCTAGATCAATAGGCACGAACCGATGCCCCATTTGAATGTCACGATTAATGGCCGGAACTATGCCGTTGCATGCGAGGACGGGCAGCAGGAGCATCTGGGCCGGTTGGCGGAATACGTCAAGGCCCGCGTTGACGAACTTGTCGATTCTGTTGGACAAATCGGTGACGCCCGGCTCTTGCTGATGGCAAGCCTGCTGGTTTCCGACGAATTGTCAGACGCGTATGCGGACCTGGATGCAGCACGTGCGTCGCTTGAAGAAGCGGCCGCAAGTACGCCCGAAAACCTGCCGGCGGCGGAAGCCGACCAGTCCGTGGCACTGCTTGAAAGTCTTGCCGATCGTATGGAAGCTATTGCGGTGCGACTGGAAGAGACCTAGGTATGTGGTGGGCGGTTGCTGCACGGCACGTGAGGTCACCATTTCCCAGGGGCGATAATTTCTCAAAGGGAACTGTCTCTGGCGAGATCTTGGTCTTGTTACGCGGTGCCCACCTAGTACTCTAGGTCCTTGAGGAATTGATTGGATCCACGACCGACGTGGCGCCGCCTACTTAATTCTGGAGCGTGGTTTCGCTCCGTTCTTTTTTTACGGGTCATGATTTCGCTTTCCGAGCAGAAGACGCGATTGCGCGACGTCGCACACAAACGCCGCGATACCGTCGCCATGGGCAATGATATTGGCGACAGGTTGCGCGATAATTTCGCTGCGATCGGTATTCCGGCGGGCGCCACGACCGTTTCCGGATACTGGCCTATCGGGGCGGAAGCCAACGTGATGCCGTTATTGCTCGATCTTGGCCGACAGGGAATGGATATGGCCTTGCCGGTCGTGACAGGGCGTGGAAACCCCCTGACATTCCGGCAATGGCGGACGACCGATACGATGTCGGTCGGTCCGTTCGGGATTCGCGAGCCGAAATCCGATGCGCGTGCCGTTATCCCGGACCTGCTGCTGGTACCGTTACTGGCTTTTGACCTTACTGGTCAGCGGCTTGGCTATGGCGGCGGATTCTACGACCGCACAATGACCGGCATGCGATCCCGTCAGGATATCCTTGCCGTCGGCGTCGCTTATGCGGCGCAGGAATGTGAGGCTGTCCCTTGCGGTGAAACGGACGCGGTCCTTGACTGGATTGTCACTGAAACAGAGGCCATTCGCGTCGTGAAGTCGACGTCGCATCGGCAGGAGCCAAAATGAGAATAATGTTTTGCGGCGATATCGTTGGCCGATCCGGCCGCGAAGCCATTCTGGCCCATGTGCCCGCGTTACGAGAGGAATTGAAACTCGATTTCGTCATCGTCAACGGCGAAAACGCGGCGCACGGATTCGGCATTACCGGAAAGATCTGCGAGGAACTGTTCGGTGCCGGCGTCGACGTCATTACGGGCGGCAACCACAGTTGGGACAAGTCCGAAATCATTCCGCTCATGAATCAGGATACCCGGTTGCTGCGCCCGGCCAACCTGCCACCGGCGACCCCGGGAAGGGGGGCCTTCGTCTATACCGATGGCGCCGGGCGGCGGATAAAGGTCATCAACGTGATGGCGCGTCTGTTCATGGAATTACTGGACGACCCGTTCGCGGCGCTGGAGAGCGAATTGCCGCCGGCAGAACCTAAGAAAAGTGGCTATGACGCTGTTTTTGTTGATGTCCACGGTGAGGCGACAAGCGAAAAAATGGCAATTGGCCATGTTTCGGATGGTCGGGCATCGCTGGTGGTCGGTACCCATACCCATGTGCCGACGGCGGATACAGTCATCCTTACGGGCGGTACCGGTTACCAGACAGATGCGGGTATGTGCGGCGATTATGATTCCGTCATCGGCATGCAGAAACAGGGATCGATACACAATTTTCTGCGCCGGATGCCGCGCGAACGAATGATGCCGGCAGAAGGCGAAGCGACGCTCTGTGGTGTATTTGTCGAAACGGATTCACAAACCGGTCTGGCGAGCATGATCAGTCCGGTAAGGCGCGGCGGCAGGCTTGCGCCGCAGATGCCGCCGATTGCTGACCTGTAACCAGCAACCGGGGGGCTTATTTTTCAGCTTTTTCCGGTTCGGGCTTCTTGGGTGGCGCGACCTTTTCCACGACCTTGGATAGACCAAAGACCATCTGTCGGCCGATAGCACCGCCATCGCCCTGGACGTCGTTCCCGATCACGGCGCGCAATGCATCGACATGAGCATTGACGACTTCCATGGCGGGTTCGCTATAATCGTCGATTTCTTCGATGAAATTGCACAGTGACGAACCGACGACCGTGACGAGGTCGTACCCGAAGGTCGCTCCCATTCCCCTGATATCGTGCGATTGCTGGAAAATCTGATCGAAAAGCTCAGCCCGGTTGTCCTTTTCCGCCTTGGCGGCCTGGACGGTCTTGACCAGTCCTTCGATCTGCGCTTGTGCCCGGCCGATATATTCGGCGCCATGTTCAACGATAATCTTTTCGGCGCGCTGCAGCATTTCGCTGCTTATTGGTCCGCTGCCGCTGACTTTCTGGCGAATGGTATTGGGAACTTCGACGATTTCAGCTTTGCCGGGGGGGCGCTGTTCCCCTTCGGTTGCCCTGTCTTCAGTCATGTGTTGCACTCCAGAGACCACTCCACAAATTTTTAGCGCCGAATAATGTTTCGGAGCAAGTGTTTACAAGAATTTGTTCGGATGTTTGCTTGCTGTCAAATGTCATGGTCATCGCCATCATCACCGCCGCGGCGTTCCATGCCCATGAAGTCCTTGATCGTCCGCCGCCTGTCCGGGCCGAAATATACCGATGTCCTTACAAAGGGACGGGGGCTTTCAACGATTGTCACAATGCGGCTGTAGAGGCCCTGGGCTGTGACTGGTTTGGCCAAAAATTCCGTAACGCCGACATCGCGTGCTTCCATGACCCGGGCGCGGGACGTGTAACTGGTCAGCATGACGATGGGGACAAATGGATTGGGGCTGTCAGCTGCGGACCGAACCATTCGGGTAAAGTCGATACCGTCCAATGGTTCCATCTGCCAGTCGGTTACCACGATATCGGCCGCGAAATGGCGGAGTTCGGCATAAGCCTGGCTGCCATCGGAGGCGGTTTGAATGTTGGTGATTCCGAATGCGACAAGAATGTCGCGAATCAACGCCCGCATCGAGGAATCATCCTCGACAAGCAGTAAATTCAGCAATTTGAAATCGTATGCCATTACGCAACTGGTCCTGGCATTTTACCCCGCATCATGCTTTTTCCGTTACTTCCTGCACGTGTAACTGCGTACCGGTTTTATGCTGTTACGTTTCCGCGAATGATCATTCCAGCATGATCCACACAGGGTTGGATAATACCCTTGCTTGTCCAACGCAATCTTTTCGCGCAAACGTCGCCGGGGGCCATTATGCACGTCTTTCATGCCGTCACGCCGCAATGTCGCCATATTGACGGGATAAAACTTCTCTCTGCCTAGAACCCAAGAGTACATAAAGCTACAATATCTGGTATAAAGTGCGTTAGTAAATGCATTCCCTAGCAATATTGAAAAACGAGAGTTGAAGAGTCGAGATGGCAGGTCACTCCAAATTCAAGAACATTATGTATCGGAAAGGCGCGCAGGATAAGCGGCGCGCCAGCCAGTTTTCAAAATTTGGCCGCGAAATAACGGTAGCGGCAAAAGCGGGCGGTCCGGACCCGGACATGAACCCCCGTCTGCGAACAGCCATTCTGGCCGCGCGTGGCGGCAATATGCCCAAGGACAATATCGACCGGGCAATCAAGAAAGGCGCCGGCGGTGGCGAAGGCGATGACTACGCCGAGGTTCGCTATGAAGGCTATGGCCCCGGCGGTGTCGCTATCATTGTGGAAACGCTGACCGACAACCGCAACCGGACCGCATCTGAAGTTCGTGCCGCATTCAACAAGCATGGCGGCAATATGGGCGAAACGGGTTCTGTCAGTTTCATGTTCGATTTTCTGGGCGAAATACGTTTTGCCGCCGAAGTCGATGGTGTCGTGCTGGCGCCGGATGCGGTCTTCGAAGCCGCGCTGGAAGCTGGGGCGCAGGATGTTGTCTCCAGCGATGACGGGCACGAAGTCTTCTGTGACCCTGGCGACCTGCACGCGGTCAGCGCCCAGCTGGTGGAATCGCTGGCGGCGCCGGAATCGGTCAAGCTTGTCTGGAAACCGCAGAATAATATTGCCGTTGACGAGGACGCGGCGGGAACGCTGCTCCGTTTGCTGGATGCGCTGGACGAAAGCGATGACGTGCAGACCATCTCGGCCAATTTTGAAATTGCCGATGATATTCTAGAGCGGTTGACCGCATGAACGGACGGCGTGTGCGATGCGGTTGATTGGTCTGGATCCGGGCCTTCGCAACACGGGATGGGGGATTATCGATTTTTCAGGAAATCGCCTGGTCCATGTTGCCGATGGGACGGTGAGCCCCGACCCAAAGCAGGACCTGGCCTACCGTTTGCGCGATCTACATGACGGTTTGGCCCAGGTGCTCGCTGATTATGATCCCGATGAAGCCGCGGTTGAGGAAACCTTCGTGAACAAGAATGCGAGTTCGACCCTAAAACTGGGCGAGGCGCGTGGTGTCGTGGTTCTGGCCCCGGCGCTTGCCGGTTTGCGGGTCGCGGAGTATTCCGCCAATCGGGTCAAGAAGTCGGTTGTCGGTGCGGGACACGCGACCAAGGAACAGGTGCAGATGATGGTCGGTCGGCTGCTTCCCGGTTGCAAGTTTGCCAGCGCGGACTCAGCGGATGCGCTGGCCGTCGCAATCTGCCACGCCCATTTTTCGGAAACCGAGCGGCGCTGGGTTGGACCGGTGGTGGCGGGATGATTTCGCGTCTTTCCGGCATACTGGCGGAAGCCAGTGAGGATCAGGCAGTCATTGATGTCGGCGGCGTCGGCTATCTGGTGTTCTGTTCGTCCCGGACCCTGGGGCGGTTGCCTGCGACGGGGGAAGGGGTTCGGCTGGAAATTGACACGCATGTGCGCGAGGATCATATCCACCTGTATGGATTTATCGACGGGGCGGAACGTGCCTGGTTTCGCCTGCTGACGACCGTGCAGGGTGTTGGGGCCCGGGTTGCCCTGGCAATCCTGTCCGCCCTGACAGCGGATGAACTCGTTCAGGCGATCGCCGCGCAGGACAAGGCGGCGGTCTCGCGGGCGAATGGCGTTGGCGCCAAGCTGGCGGGGCGTATCGTTTCGGAATTACGGGACAAGGTCGGCGGCATGGCGCTCGGTTCCGTTGCCGCCGCTGCGGATCCTGGAAGAATTACGCCGAGTGCGGAGGAAGCGGTCTCTGCGCTTGTCAATCTCGGCTATTCGCGCAGCGATGCGTTCGGTGCGGTTGCGCGAGCGGTTCAGAAACTGGGC
>Ga0222651_1000539_pt1 | contig 23299 bp, 23 predicted proteins | sample AntAcemetagen369_FD_179855 | JGI IMG/M metagenome (GOLD analysis project Ga0222651, IMG submission 179855) | Saline water microbial communities from Ace Lake, Antarctica - #369 | ecosystem: Environmental > Aquatic > Non-marine Saline and Alkaline > Saline | place: Antarctica: Ace Lake...
TCTGCATAGAATTTTGCTTTAGGAAAAGCCTCTGTACTTCCAGAGGCCCTTTTGGTGTCAACATCGCATAAGGCAACTATCTCTGCATTTCCACTCTCGTAAAAATTTCTAAGATCACTACCCCCTTTACCTCCTGCACCGATTCCGGCTATCCTAAGTTTATCACTGGGTGCTTTAAAACCCGGCCCCCCAAGTACATGTCTAGGAACTATATAGAATCCTGCAACAGCAGTGGTGGAGGCTTTTATAAAATTCCTCCGGGAATTGTTTTTGGTGGATTTATTGATGTCTTTCATTGGTAATTTTTTTATTTATTATAAAGGTCTAAAATATTAAAAATTGGTGAAACTTTCTTGTTTTTTTATATAAAAGGAAGCCTTTTTTTTTGCTTGTTATTTTATCTTTATAAAGGCTATAGTTAGCCCAAACATGTACTTCAACCTTTATTAATACTAAAAATATTCCAAATCAGGCTAAAATTCAATTCGATTTTTCTTGGTTTTTCTGCTTTGTTAGGAGGTTAAATTTGCGGGTCAATTCCTCTTGTTTTTGCTCGGGCAAAAGATATTCCTCTTGTATATCAGGATCATTCTGAAAGCAAACAGGAGCGGAATTTTTTTGGGCATTGTTTTTTGTTTCGCGCTTTTTATGATCCTTCATCATTAACTTGTCTTTTCTTTTACCAGATCGGAGATAAATGCAATATTATCACTGATTGCAGCTGGGTTTTTGTCGATAATTGCCAGTCCTAAATCGCCTAAGGCACCTATGAAATCAAATGCTTTTTGAATATCTATTAAAGAAGTTATACTACTTTTTATCTCCTTATTAATACTTTCTAATTTCAGTATTGCCGTTGCGGTTTCTTCGCCGACTATTAGCGTTGATAAAAGTTTCATCTCCCTGGCCGTTTTCATCAATTGATTTGATTTTTTCCCCATTTCCAGAAAGGTTTCATGGCTAATTTTCTGTAGACTGATTTTTTCAAAACGATAATCATTGAATTTTTTCGCTATTTCTAAAAATTCATCAGCCAATTGACTTATAAACTCACTGTCCAATCTTTCTTTCATTTTTTCAGTTGCTCAAAAGCATAATGTAATGTGTGTAAATCTCTGGATACTCTGCCAATTTCCTCTTTGAAAGTGGTACTATTTAATTTGGTTCCTGCTTCAATCAATTGATGGTGTTTACGAGCAATTAGACTAATTACTTCAACCAATACCTTGATTTGATTGCTTCCGCTTTTGTCTTTTTCTAACAACCTTTAGAACTCATCTGCTGCTAAAGCCTTGTCTACAGTGTTTAATGCTGGATCAAAGGACAAAGTTTTATAATGAGTATACCAGCTCTCCTCCTGAAGGGCCAATAAGTCCGAAAGGTTTTCACGTAGAACAAAAGTCAGCTTTTCACTGATTATCTGTTGGTAAGTATCAGCCTCTTCCATATAGGATCTTATTTTATTTTTTCGGTACTGACCTGTGACTGCATTTAAGCTAATTTCTGATAGCTTTTGGAAGGCCAATAAATGTCCATCCTTTAACTGGATTAAATTAGTAGCTCCTAAGACAGCCGTTGGTATACTCAAATTGTATTGATCAATATTCATTGATGAAAGCTGGTAAAGGCCTTCCCAGTAATCAATTAGTGTCAGATACATATTGTAGACCTGATCATCCGCTAATTTATAAGCTTCACAAGGGCAATTTAGTTCTCTTTCAATTTCAAATTGACTTATTTTATTAAAGGTACAGTCTTCAATGCCACTTGTATAAAAACTGTAATCCAATTCTCTAAATTGGCCGATTCCATCCAGTGCTTCCTTAGACAAGTCTTGAACGGGCCTTAAACTAGTACAAGAAATTGCCAGCACGCTTGCTAAGTAAATTGCGTTTCTGAAGAATAGATGCATGGCCTAAATATACCCAAAATTCTTGTAATTTGAGTACTAGTGCTTAGGCTAGTGAGGCAAATAAACAGGTATAGTTGGCCTTGTATGTATAATAAGTAATGGAAAAACCCCGAATTTATATTTATTAAAGGGGTATAATTACGTCAAAATCAATTATTCCGAGTTTAAAATGAATAAATTCTGTCTGGTTGAAGTTGCTATTTTCATTCATTTTGTAATCTCCACAACCATTTCTTTTGTAGATTTTCCAAAAAACCAATACGTCGCAATAGCTTCTAATGTGCAGTTTTCACCAGCTTATATTCTAAAGTGCACACCCTTCATTACTATTTCAATTTCAAATTGATGCCGTCAAAGTTTAAACTCTACTAATAGATCCGGACAATTCAATAACCTGAAATCCTTTCGATTACCTCAATTCCCGCATAAAGATCAGGACAGGCTAATATAAATCTTATGGCATAATCTGGCCTAATAGATTGATTTATGATTCCTCTGATAGTAATCAATAGGGAGGTGCATTCGAAATTTCAACCTTTCTTTTGTTTGATTCTAGGCTTGAGTTCCACCGGACTACCGTTTGTTTTTTTACGCACCCTCCTATTGATGATTTCCACAACCAGCGAGAAGAATACGGCAAAATAAATATATCCTTTGGGTACTTCAAAATGTAATCCTTCCACCAATAACATAAAACCTATTAACATTAAAAATGAAAGTGCTAGTACTTGAAGGGTGGGATGTTTGTTAATAAATCTACTGATTTCTCCAGCAAATACCATCATGATCAAAATGGAGATGACGACTGCAATTATTATAATAGATACCTCCTTAACCAAACCGACGGCAGTTAGTATACTGTCGAAGGAAAATATAATGTCTAGAAATACGATCTTTAATATTACTCCTTTCAAACTGCTGGCAGAGTTCGCTTTGATTTCTTCTGGAGTTCCCTCAATTTTATGATGGATTTCTATGGTAGATTTAAATAATAAAAACAAACCTCCGAAAAATAGAATCAAATCTCTACCACTTAGGTCAAAGCCTAAAATGCTAATTATTGGTTGGGTGAATTGAACGATATAGGAGATACCTAACAAGAGAAGTACTCTAAACACTAGGGCCAATCCCAAACCTATTTTTCTGGCTTTATCTTGTTGATTATCTGGTAGTTTATTCGATACAATAGAAATAAAAATAATATTATCCACACCCAAAACGATCTCCAGAAAGGTAAGTGTTATCAGGGCCATCCAAGTTTCTGTTTGAAGGAATATTCTTCCTTAAAATGGATAATTGTGTCGGCCTTCATAAAATCTCCTCTTCTTTGTTCCTGCCGATTAATGAAACCATTTATTATCTCTTTGGATTGAGCGAATTTTAACCTATTTTCCGACACATCGATTGCATATACTTTTTCACAGATTGAGGCCATTTGGATACAAAAATTACCAGTACCACAACCGATGTCCAATATTTTTGAACTTGTGTTTGGCCCTAACCATTCCATGGTTTCTTTGATCTCTTTGGCAAGGTCCCTGAAATCAGCATGGGAAGGATCATAAACATCTTTAGTTTTTTTAAATTTATTGATTTTTAAAATAAATAGCTGGTTATTGAAGATTAGAGATTGGTATCCTTCAATAGGAAATACAGTCAACATCTCAATGTGATAAAATAGAAATAAAATGAAAGAAAAATCGATAGCCATCCTTGGTATTGGGGGTGTAGGAGGGTTTATAGGAGCTAAAATTCTAGCTAATCGTGAGGATGATTCAATAAAACTTGATTTTATTTCAAGGGGGACAACCTATGAAAACATAAAGTCAAAGGGACTAATATTCACTTCTCCAGACAAGGAAGTTGTTTTGAACCCTGACGACCTATTGCTTAGTGGTAAAGTTGAGGTTCCTTACGATTTTGTGATTTTGGCGACGAAGTCACAATCAATGGAAAATGCAATAATAGAAAACCAATCAATTTTCGGTGAGAATACCTTGGTTCTTCCCCTTCAAAACATGGTAAATGCAGCCCAATGTGTCCGTTCTTTGGTCGAAAAGTCAGAAGTTCTGGATGCCTGTATTTACCTGATCTCCAATGTTCAAAATCCTGGACACATCAAGCACCTAGGTGGTCCCGGAAAGGTAATTGTAGGTAAACCCCTTACAGATAAATTTGACTGGGCTTTTGAGTACCTAAACCAATGTGGTGTTCCTTTAATGTTGGTGTCCGATATAGATACGCACCTTTGGAAAAAGTTTTTATTCATCTCAAGCCTAGGAACATTGTCTGCAGCACATGATGTGACTTTAGGTGAAATAAGGGCCAATCCTGAATTGAAAAAGCTATGGGAATATTTGATGAAAGAATTGATTCAATTGGCGCAAAAGCGTGGGGTTCCTATTGATAACTCAGACCGAATGGCTGCATTAGAAATGCTTTCCAATTTCCCTGCTACTGCAAAATCCTCCTTTCAACTGGACATAGAAAAAGGGTTGCCTGGAGAAAAAAGAACTTTTGTAGATGAAGTGATAAGTGATTCACTAGAGAATGGTTTAACCTGCCCCTATTATCAGGTGATGGAAGAGAAAATTACCATAAGGTTAAAGAACATATCTCATGGGACCACTTGATTCCATTTATTTCTGGTTTTTAGGCATATTAAAGATCAAAATAATTGTTTTTAGATTTAGGGTTTACTGTCATCAGGGGCAATTCTTTTTCGAATGATTTGCTTACCTATAAATACCAATGACCCAAATAGTAACAAATACAAAAAGCCATCCAATTAAGGATGGCTTTTCTATTCGTAATTTACTTATGAGTAAACACTCAACCTGAATTATGCGATATTAAACTAACTGCAAATTTCGGTTTTAGGGTTTAGAAATCTCAAAATTTACTTGCTTACCTTTGATAGTGTTCGTATTCATGACATTAATTACGTGGGTGACATCTTTTTTCGGAATGTCTACAAATGAAAAGCTATCAAAAATATCAATTTCACCTATACTTCCTCCTGATACACCAGTTTCTCCAGCTATGGCTCCCACGATATCATTAGGGCGTATCCTGTCTTTTTTACCTAAATTTAGAAAAAGACGGGCCATATTTGGTTCTCTTTCTTTTTTGCCGCCTCTTCTACCGCTACGGTCTCCTCTTTCTCCCGTACGTCCTCTAGGACTGGCACCTCTGTCTCGATCATTTCGATCTCTTTTGGTCCTTCTGTCATCCCTTCCGCCTCGATCTTTTTCTGGAGTAAAGTTCATCTCTTTGAACTTATCTATAGCCTCACCCAGTTGCATTTTCACTAAACTTAGTGCTATTTGTTCCATGGTGATTCCTTCAGCCTGAAGACTTTCAATGGCCTGCTCAAATACAGTATTGTCTTCTTCCTTGGCCAGTTGTCTATGGATATCCTTGTTCAGTTGGTCTCTTTTCATCTGAATAAGCTGATCCACAGATGGTGGAGCTGCTCTATCTATGGTCGTTTTAATAAACCTTTCCAGATCTTTTATTTTTCCAGAGTCTCTTCTTCCAGACACAAAACTTATAGCTGTTCCTGATTTACCTGCCCTACCAGTACGTCCAATTCTGTGAACATAATTTTCATCATCAAGTGGAAGATCATAATTGAAAACAGCTTGGACATTTTCTACATCAATTCCCCTTGCCGCAACATCAGTTGCTACCAATACTGAACAGTGCCCTTTACGGAACTTGTTCATCACCTTTGTTCTTTGAGCTTGAGACAAATCACCATGTAAAGCCTCTGCAGGTATTCCCTTGGCTGTCAACTCTTCAGTTACTTCATCTGTTACCCTTTTAGTGTTACAGAAAATCACACTAAGTTTATACTGATGAAGATTAATAAGTCTGCTTATCAAATCAGTTTTTAATCCTGACCTTACCTCATAATAGAGCTGGGTAATATTTTCTACAGTAAGTTCCTTTCGAAGAACCTTAATTATTTCAGGATCTGTTTGATATTTTCTGGTTAGTTCCAGAATTGGTTTAGGCATAGTGGCCGAAAAGAATACTGTTTGCCTTTCTATAGGCATAGAGCTCAGTATTTTTTCTATGTCTTCACGGAAACCCATGTCTAACATTTCGTCAGCTTCATCTAAAACGATGATACTTACCTGACTAAGGTCTAGGGTTCTTCTGTCCATGTGATCCATAATCCTGCCAGGAGTACCTACCACGATCTGAACACCTTTTTTTAAACTTCTAATTTGTCTATCAATAGCCTCACCACCATAAATACACGTAGAAGAAATCTTCCTGTTGTATTTAGTCAATTTGACGATTTCACCTTCTACCTGAACAGCTAATTCCCTAGTTGGGCACAAGATTAGTGCTTGTGGTTTGATATTGGAGCTGTCTATGCGGTCAATTATAGGTATACCGAAAGCAGCTGTTTTGCCTGTTCCTGTTTGTGCCTGGCCAATTAAATCTGCACCCTGTAATAATAGGGGGATAGTTTGTGCTTGAATAGGGGAGGGTTGGGTATAGCCCATGTCTTCCACTGCCCTTAAGATTTCTTCCGAAACCCCAAGGTCTGAAAATGTTATTTCTTTTTCCATGAAATGTTCCTTACTTCTCTGAGCCACGGTATTCCAAAATATCCCAGTGTCGATCAACAATAAGGAACCCCACGGCGTAGGAGAAAATGTTTATTTTAAATAAGTTGCAAAGGTATGAATATTAAACCTGACTTACAACTATAATAAGTTGTTAGATAGAATAAATTACAAATAAGTGTAGATTTTTCTAAATTTTATTTTGAATTAAATAAAAAAAAGGGTTTTTAGACCCTTTTTTTTATTGAAGTTATGTTATTTATTATCTTTTGTCAATAGCGACAAAATCTCTTTCGGTTTCACCCACATACACTTGTCTTGGTCTACCAATAGGTTCGTTATTTTCACGCATTTCTTTCCATTGAGCGATCCATCCTGGAAGCCTTCCCAATGCGAACATTACAGTAAACATGTCTGTAGGTATACCTAAAGATCTGTAAATAATTCCTGAGTAGAAATCAACGTTAGGATAAAGTTTCCTGTCTACGAAATACTGGTCGTTAAGGGCTGCATTTTCCAATTCTTTGGCAATGTCTAGTATAGGATCATTTATACCAAGCTTTTCCAAAACTTCATCCGCTGCTTGCTTAATTATTTTTGCTCGAGGATCAAAGTTTTTATAAACTCTATGACCAAAGCCCATCAGCCTGAAAGGATCATTTTTATCCTTAGCTTTCTCCAAGTATTTTTTTGAATCTCCTCCGTTAGCCTTAATGGCTTCAAGCATTTCGATTACTGACTGATTGGCACCACCATGCAATGGACCCCATAGGGCATTGATTCCAGCAGAGATGGAAGCATAAATACTGGCTTGAGACGAACCTACCATTCTGACTGTCGATGTAGAACAGTTTTGTTCATGGTCAGCATGAAGGATCAATAACTTGTCTAATGCTTTTGAAATAACAGGATCTATTTCATATTTTTCAGAGGGTACTGAGAACATCATTTTCATGAAATTACCACAATAGTCTAGGCTATTGTCTGGATAATTTACAGGATGTCCCATTTTATTTTTAAATGCCCAAGCAGCGAACGTAGGCATTTTGGCCATTAGCCTAACAATGCTCAATTGAATTTCCTCATCCGTGTTGTTGGGATCTAAAGAATTTGGGTAAAATGCGGTCAGTGAACAAATAAGTGAGGATAAAACCCCCATAGGATGAGCTACTGAAGGGAAGCCATCCAAAATCTTCTTAATGTCCTCATGAACGAGGGTATGTTTCGTGATTCTGTCAGAAAAATCGTCGTATTGGTCGGTAGTTGGTAATTCACCGTTAATCAACAAATAAGAAACCTCTAAAAAATTAGAATTTTCGGCCAAGTCTTCAATATTGTAGCCTCTATACCTTAAAATACCTTTCTCCCCATCTAAAAACGTAATGGCACTTTTTGTCGACCCCGTGTTTTTAAAACCAGGATCAATGGTAATTAACCCCGATTGGCCACGTAATTTTGCAATATCAACTGCAATTTCATTTTCTGTACCTTCGGTGACTGGAAGATCGTATTCTTTACCTTTAAAGGATAGTTTAGCAATATCCGACATGTGTTTATAATTAAATGATTTTATAAATTACTAAATTCTTCAGTTAAAATATATTTGAATACAATTTAGTAAAATTTGGTTAATATTTTCCCAAAATGCAATTCGAATGCTGTTGGGTTGATTAATCAAAATTAAAACTTAATTTGGAAAAAATAAGAAATGTCCTAATTAAAACAATTAATATATCTGTTATTTCACCAATTCAGATTTATTTCTGGTTGAATTGACCAAATTTATCATAAGCCATTTTTATTGTTTTCAGTCAAGGAAAAGAATACCCCTAAGGGCATTCCTTAACAGAAGTGTTCAAAAACTTCTACCAAATGTTCACCGATCATCTGTGCATTCCGTCCTTCAATATGATGTCTTTCAATAAAGTGCACCAATTCTCCATCCTTAAACAAGGCCATGGCTGGAGAGGAGGGAGGATAAGGAAGTGTCATTTCCCTAAATTTAGCTACAGCATCAGCATCATTGCCAGCAAATACGGTTGCCAAAATATCAGGTTTCTTGGAAGCTTTCTCTAATGCAGTGCGCACTCCTGGTCTAGCTGCACCTGCGGCACAACCGCATACTGAGTTAACAACTATAAAAGTAGTTCCTTTATGTTCTTTAAGATGATCTTCAACATCCTGAGCCGATCTGAATTCCTTAAAACCAACTTCTGTAAGCTCTGCACGCATTGGTGCTATCAATTCTTCTGGATACATATTCTTTTTGTTTATAAGTTATTTTTATAAAAATCCCAATTCTAACTTTGCTACTTCCGACATCATGTCCTGAGAATAGGGTGGATCATAGGTTAGTTCAACTTCAACATTGTTTATACCCTCGATTTTAGCGATACTTGCTTTTACTTCGGAAGGAATTGAATCTGCAGAAGGACAGTTGGGTGATGTGAGCGTCATTAGTATATACACATTGTTTACAGGGTAAACAGTGATTTCATAAATAAGACCAAGCTCATATACATCTACTGGGATTTCAGGATCATAGACATCTTTTATCGCATTGACGACCTTTCGCTTTATCTCTTCCTGATCTTCTGGTGAATGATCTGTTTTTTCCATAGCTGATTTATGCATTTATTTTGGCTTGATATGCTATTGCAAATAGCTTCATTTGTTTTATCATGGCTGAAAGTCCGTTTGACCGCTGTGAACCTATTATATTCCCCATTCCAATCTTCTCTATAAAGTAAAGATTTGCATTTATTATTTCACTGGTGGTTTTTCCTGAGAGCACCCTGATTAGCAAACTGATAAGCCCTTTGGTAATGTCTGTATTTGAGTCTGCTTGAAAACAAACTTTTCCACCATCAAGGGTGGTTGTTAACCAAACTTTAGATTGACATCCTTTGATGATATTATCTTCTTTCTTTTCTTCTTCAGGAAATTCGGGTAGTTGATCACCAAGCTCCATGATATAGTAGATGGTAGATTCCTTGTCATCACCCAGAATTTCAAACTCGCTAATTATTTCTTCCTGAATACTGTTGATTCCTGCCATTAATTTTTCCTTTTTGAGATTTTAGTCAAGCTCTCAACAAGCCTGTCAACTTCTTCTGTAGTATTATAAACAGCAAAGGAAGCCCTGACAGTTCCCTCAATCTTAAATCGCTCCATAAGTGGTTGGGTGCAATGGTGTCCAGTTCTAACTGCAATACCGGAGGCATCCAACATCAAGCCCACATCAAATGGGTGAATATTATTTATGCTAAAACTTAAAACACTTACTTTTTCTCTGGCAGTACCAATAGGAATAAAACCTTTTATCTTGGCACACCTTTCGCTGGCGTGTTCCAAAAGTTGGTTTTCATGCTCCCTGATAGCTGGTTTGCCTAACTGATTGATGAACCTGATGGCTTCACCAAAAGCTATAACATCCCCAATATTAGGTGTCCCGGCCTCAAATTTATAAGGGATGTCATTGTAAGTGGTTTTCGCAAAGGTGACTTCCTTTATCATTTCCCCCCCCCCTTGGTAAGGAGGCATCGATTCTAGAAGTTCCCGCTTTCCATAAAGAATACCAACTCCTGTAGGGCCGTAAACTTTATGTGCCGAAAATGCGAGAAAATCACAATTTAAGTCCTGGACATTTACGTCCAAATGAGCAGTACTCTGTGCACCATCTAAAAGGAACTTTGCTCCAAATTCATGGGCTTGCTCAATCATTTCCTTGACAGGATTGATCGTCCCTAAGGCATTGGAGGCATGAACCACTGCTACCAATTTTGTTTTATCGGACAATAGATTTTTGTAGGCTTCTAAATCTAATTCTCCATTGTCATGAATAGGTATTATTTTTAAAATTGCACCCTTTTCTTCGCACAGCATTTGCCAAGGAACAATATTGGAGTGATGCTCTAATGTGGAAATTATTATTTCATCTCCCTGCTTAATAAACTTTCTGCCAAAAGTAGAAGCTACTAAATTTATGCTCTCTGTGGTCCCTTTGGTGAAAATCACTTCCTCCGATGAGGGGGCATTTATAAACTCTTTTACAAGGTTTCTAGTTTGCTCAAAATAGTCAGTAGCTCTTGAAGCTAAGGTATGCGCTCCTCTGTGAATATTGGAATTATCTACCTCATAATAATTCTTCAAGGCCTCAATGACTTGAATCGGCTTTTGAGTTGTAGCTGCATTGTCAAAATAAACCAAAGGTTTTCCATTTACTTCCTGATGAAGTATGGGGAAAAGCGCTCTGATTTTATTTTCAGCTATAATTCCCGAATAAAGATTATTTAATGGCTCCAAGTCTATCATGAACTATTTCTTCACAGTATTTTTTAAACATTTCGTTTGTGATTTTGTCAAGTACCTCTCCTGCAAATGCATAAAGTAATAAGGATTTGGCACTTTCTTTTCCTATTCCTCTTGCTCGGAGATAAAAGAGTGCTTCTTCGTCAAGTTGTCCTGTAGTACAGCCATGAGAACATTTTACATCATCCGCCCATATTTCAAGTTGAGGCTTCGTATTTAAAATGGCATCCTCTGACAGTAAGATGTTGTTGTTTTGCTGAAAGGCATTTGTCTTTTGTGCATCCTTCCTTACGAAAATTTTGCCATTAAAAACGCCTCTGGATTGGTCAGTCAAAATCCCTTTATATAGCTCATTTGATTCAGAATTAGGCTTCTTGTGATCAACATTGGTATGATTGTCTACATGGGTTTTTCCATTTAACATATAGAGGCCATACATATTACCTACACAGTTACTAGCGTTGATGTTGAAGCTAAGGTTGTTTCTTAGCATCTCTCCTCCAAGGCTTAAAAGTACAGAACTGAAAGTTGCATCACGCGCTATGTTGGTACTTGTATTGCTTACCCCTAGTTCAGCATTGTGTCCATCCTGAAGTTTGTAATGGCGAATATGCGCATTGCTTTCGATGTTCCATTCTTCGACCTCATTAATGAATACGGGAGCCTCATCAAGAAATATAGTTATTTCTATAACTGTAGCTTGACTGTTTTTTCCTGCATGGAAATATACTCTGGGATGAATGCACTCACCATTTGAGTCAGCACTTATTACATCCACCAATAGTATTGGTTGCTCTAATATTGAGCCATCTGGAATCTCTACCCGAATGCCCGATTCAAAAGAATAAGAGTTTAAAGCCGCAAAGGCATCTTTACTTACAGTTTGAATCGATCCAATTTCCTTGACTTCCTCTGTATTAAGTTCAGAAAATGGTTTAACTAAAAATGAACTATCAGAAGTTGATGATAACTCGGGTTCAAAAACACCATTGTTTCTGACAAGCTTATAACCTTCAAGGGAATTAAACAAATGGTTGGCTTCCAATACATCACCGATATTATTGATGGTACTGGGAGCGGAGTGTTTTTTTATCTTGTCAAGAATTCGTTTGTTGATATTGGTGAATTTGTACTCCTCTTCCTTTAAGGTAGGAAATCCGGTTTCGTCCAGTGATGATTTCGCAGCAGACTTCAATTCATTAAACAGGCTGGATTTATCTAAATTCGCCTGGGTCGAAAGGAATAATTCAACCAGTTGATGATCTTTCTTTGTTGATACTGTCATTAGAAATTAAAATCTTGGATTAAAATTAAACCGTTGCTCCTGATAATTCATCCTTGATCCAGTCGTAACCTTTGGCTTCAAGTTCAAGTGCCAATTCTTTTGTACCAGATTTCACTATTTTACCATTGTATAGAACATGAACAAAATCAGGAACAATATAATCCAACAAGCGTTGGTAATGAGTCACTAATATTGTTGCATTGTCTTTCGATTTGAGTTGATTTACTCCGTTGGCCACTATTTTGAGCGCATCGATATCTAACCCAGAATCTGTTTCATCCAAAATGGAAAGTGTTGGATCCAACATGGCCATTTGGAATATCTCATTTTTCTTCTTCTCCCCACCGGAAAAGCCCTCATTCAAAGCCCTACTCAATAACTTCTGATCTATTTCCACCAGCTTCATTTTTTCCTTCATCAGGGAGAGGAATTTCACCGCATCAAGTGGTGTTTGGCCTCTGTATTCCCTTACCTGGTTTACAGCAGTTCTTAGGAAATTTGTAGAACTAACGCCTGGAATTTCCACTGGATATTGAAACGCAAGAAAGATTCCCTCCCGTGCTCTATCCTCTGGACTAAGTTCCAAAATGTTTTTGTTTTTAAAAGTTACAGATCCTTCTGTTACTTCATATTCTTCTCGTCCAGCCAAGACTGAAGCTAAAGTTGATTTTCCAGACCCATTAGGTCCCATAATGGCATGTACTTCCCCTGCTTTAATCTCAAGGTTAATACCATTCAATATCGGGCTGCCTTCAATTGCAGCATGTAAATTTTTTATTGATAACATTTTTTTAATTTTTTAACCTACGCTTCCTTCTAAAGTAAGGGCCAAAAGTTTTTGGGCTTCTACAGCAAACTCCATAGGGAGCTGATTTAATACTTCTTTGGCATACCCATTTACAATAAGTGCTACCGCATCCTCAGAGCTGATACCTCGCTGGTTACAATAGAATATCTGATCCTCTCCAATTTTAGATGTTGTTGCTTCGTGTTCTACTTTGGCAGAAGGATTTTGAATATCAATATATGGGAATGTATGTGCGCCACATTGGTCACCCATTAGGAGGGAGTCACATTGTGAGAAATTCCTAGAGTTGGTGGCCCGTTTCATCACTTGAACTTGCCCTCTATATGAATTCTGTGAATTCCCAGCTGATATTCCTTTAGAAACAATTCTTGAACGGGTATTTTTACCGATATGAATCATTTTGGTGCCTGTGTCAGCCTGTTGGTAGTTATTCGTTACAGCAACAGAATAAAACTCACCTATTGAATTGTCACCTTTAAGAATACATGAAGGGTATTTCCAAGTGATAGCAGACCCTGTTTCCACTTGTGTCCAAGAAATTTTGGAATTGTCTCCAGCACAAATACCTCTTTTAGTTACAAAGTTGTAAATGCCTCCTTTACCATTTTTATCACCAGGGTACCAGTTTTGTACAGTAGAATACTTTACTTCAGCATCTTTTGCTGCATAAATTTCTACAACCGCTGCATGAAGTTGGTTTTCGTCTCTTTGAGGTGCCGTACAGCCCTCTAAATAGGATACATATGATTGGTCCTCCGCTACAATGAGCGTTCTTTCAAACTGACCTGTATTGGCAGCGTTGATCCTGAAATAGGTTGAAAGCTCCATTGGGCAACGAACGCCTTTTGGTATATAGCAAAATGAACCATCCGAAAATACTGCGGCGTTAAGTGCCGCATAATAATTGTCGGTGGCAGGTACCACAGATCCGAGGTATTTTTTAACCAAATCCGGGTGTTCTGTTACTGCCTCACTGAAGGAACAAAATATGACCCCTAGTTTTGAAAGCGTATCCTTGAAAGTAGTTCCCACGGATACAGAATCCAACACCACATCTACAGCAACACCTTGAAGTCTTTTTTGCTCATTTAAAGAGATTCCTAACCTCTCGTATATTTTCAAAAGCTCAGGGTCTATATCGCTAATTTTTTTGGACTTGCTTATTTGTTTTGGAGCTGAATAATACCTCAATGACTGAAGGTCTATTTTAGGGTAATGAACGTTGGACCAAGTGGGCTCATCCATTTTTCTCCATTGTTCAAAAGCTTTTAGACGCCAATCCAAAAGCCATTTTGGCTCTTCTTTTTTGGAAGAGATCCATCGAATGATGTTTTCGTTGAGGCCAATTGGAGCTTCATCAGCTTCGTAATCTACTGACCATCCATGTTCATACTCTCTGGATGTTAATTCTTCTAAGATTTCATTGTCCTTGCTCATAAAAAAGAGTTATTTAGACTAATTATATTTTGATCTACAAATATATAACATTAATCTATTTTTTATTGTTCTAAATGGAAGGAAATAATATCAGATAATGCTAAAAGTGTCACTTAAAGTATTGAATATCAGAACAATAAAGTTGTAAAATTACCACCAGTTAAAATAGTAAATATTGAAAAAAACATATACAATATACAAAAATCTAAATAAATTTTTATTTAGATTTAGTCTTAATAATTAAATTTCAATTACTTTTTATCAATAATGAGATGAATGGGCCTGTTGATACTTTCCTCTAAAACGATGAGCGTTTCTGTTCTATCAATGCCTTCCACCAATTGAATTTTATTCAAAACCTCCCTTAAGTGATTGGTATCCTTACAAATGATTTTTGCAAAGATGCTATAGTTCCCAGTGGTATAATAGGCGTTTATTACTTCAGATATATCTTTAAGTTTTACAATTACAGTATCGTAAAGGGAGCTTTTTTCTAGATATATACCAAGAAAGGCAGAAATGTCATATCCTAGTTTTGAAAAGTCAATGTTCAATGTAGCACTCTTTACTACCCCCAGATCTTCTAATTTCCTCATTCGGACATGAACAGTCCCAGAAGAAACGAAAACCTTTTTAGCTATTTCGGTATATGGGGTTTTAGCATCTTTATTGAGTAGAGATATAATTTTAAGGTCTACATTGTCAATATCTAAAATTTTGTCCATTTTTCAATAAGTTAATTGTTGATTCCAAAATAAAGATCTGCTTAAATTATTAAATTGTCAAAGAATTTGCAGACTATTTTTGTTTTTAGGAATAAGAAAATGGCATTATTGTTAAATCCATGTTCATTTAAGTGGTCAAAATGACATCCAAATGAATAGGTAATAGTTGTAATTTCTAGTTAGGTCCTATATTTCCTATTCTGAATTTTGTTTTTAAATTAAAAGTATGTGTAGATGTCTACTGATCTTTTTAGTTTGGGTAAGCTTTATACATGGAATAATCAGTATTATTTATTTTGTAAGCAATGGGATTTGGAAAGAGAGAAAAAATAAAAAAGTTTTGAGTATTCGGCTGTCTCAGTTTTTTGACCATTACCTTAAAGGTGAGAAGGCACCCTTGTGGATGACAGAAGGTATTCCGGCCACAGAAGATGGAAAGACTTTAAAATATGAGCTAAGTACTGATTAGTCCCCTTTATTTCGAGATAAAGAAGAGGGGTAATCCTTATCTTTTCGAAGACCCTCGGACAATCAATTCATGTCTAAGGGTAATTGTATTTGTCTTCTGTAGGATTTCATGGTGTTCATCATCCAGGTGGTTGATAAGGTTTTTCATGGCCACTTCGCCCATGTGGTAACTTGGATAGTTAATGGTACTGAGATTAGGTTCTACCATTCTGGAAATTAGGTCATTGTTAAATCCTACAATGGCAATATCTTCAGGGATTTTTATGTTTTTCTTTTTTAAAGCCATCAAACAACTGGCAGCGCAGGTATCGTTGGAAACTAGAAGCCCATCCGGACGGGGTTTTAATTTCAGGATTTTTTCTACAATCCGATCTCCTGATTCTTCTCCTAAATCATTGGTGATCACATTTTCTTCTTTAAAAACAAACCCATGATCCAAAAGCGCATATTTATAACCTTTCAACCGGTCTGAGTAAACATTTATTTTAAGATTTCCTAAAACATGGACAATTCGTTTGCAACCTTCCTTTATCAAATGGCTTGTTGCATCATAAATCGCCTGCGTATTATTAATTACTACGCCGGTGCAATTATTGTCTTCAGGCACTCTATCAAAGAAAAGCACAGGGATTTGCTTCTTGAAAAAAGGAGCAAAGTGTTCAATATTGTCAGTTGTGCCTGCTTTTGACACAAGAAGGCCATCGACTCGACTGTTGAACATGGTATTGGCATTGGAAATCTCTTTTTCCAAAGATTCAGTGGATTGACTGATTATCAGATTGTAACCAGCCTGGGTGGCGATTTCCTCCATACCAGCCATGACAGAAGACTGAAAAGGACTGTTTAATTTGGGGACAATTACCCCTATGCTTTTGGATCTTTTTTTTCGTAAACTAGACGCAAAAATATTGGATTGATACCCCATATTTTTAGCAGTATTAAGGATTTTTTCTCTGGTAATTTCTTTTACTCTAGGGTGTTTACTCAGGGCCCTACTGACCGTAGTAGGGGACAAGCCGACCACTTTGGCAATATCGTAAATCGTAATTTCTTTATCCATTTAATGATTGCTTGGCGATATATAAACTTAATTATACTTAAAATTATAGATTTATGCAACCGATTTCAATAGATAGAAATTAATTGTATTATTCCGTAGGTAAGGATTTAAGCTTCCACAAAGTGATTATATTTTATGAATAAGTTAAATATAAAATATTATAAATGAATTTATTCGCTTAAAAGTCAATCTTGTTAATATTATTGTGTGGGTCGAAAGAAATTTAGCTTTAAAACTCATTTTTTTTAGAATATTTCTAATTAAAAGACAGATAAAATTTTATGAAATCGGTTGTATTGAAAAAAATATATTGATATGTTTACGGAAAGTGAAGTTTAAATTAATATTCAATATCATTCCTAATGAAATTTATAAGACTCCTTTGTTTTTTTACAGGCTTGTGGATGCCATTTTTAGGAATGGGTCAAAAAATTGCAGAAATATCTTTTGATGAGTTGGTTACCTCTAAATTTGGTTATCCTGTATCATTAGACCTTAATGCAATTACCCATTTGCCGGATTCTGTATTGGCCCTGATGGACGTCACCTCTGGAAAGCCCATTCAAGTACCTTTTCAGATAGACAACTTAAATGGCAGAAATATATATTGGATGATCATACCGCAGCCCAATAAGAATCATTTATCCCATTTGTTTGAACTTCACAGAAAGTCTAAAAAAGAAAAGATTGAGGATTTTTTAGCTTTAGAAGCTACTGAAAGTACCTTGATCATTAAGAAAAATGGAGAAGATTTATGGCAGTACAATCAAGGAATAGCTTATCCTCCAGAAGGCATTGACAGTGCATATGCGCGAAGTGGTTTTGTCCATCCCATGCGGACTCCTGACGGTAAGTCTTTAACCAGAATTCAACCCAGCGACCATTACCACCATTATGGACTTTGGAACCCATGGACCAGAGTAACTTACAAAAATGAGCTTATAGATTTTTGGAATTTAATGGAGAAGCAAGGAACCGTTAGGTTTGCTAATTTTATTAATAGAACTTCAGGGCCGGTCTTTGCCGATTACAAAGCACTACATGAACATGTAGTTTTGAAGGACAGAAAAGTACCGGAGATAGCCATGACTGAGGTCCAGGGTACCCGGATCTTTGCTCTAGAAAATGACAATGAATACTACCTGGCAGATATCAGTATTGTATTGAATACAACACCTGATGAGCCTGTTGTTTTGAAGGAATACAGGTATGGGAGTTTAGGTTGGCGGACGACTGAAAAGTGGGACCGCTATAACAGTGAAGTCATTACATCAGAAGGCCTAGACAGGAAATCAGCAGATGGTAGTTTGGCAAGATGGTGCATTGTTCAAGGGGAATTGGATGATGAATATGGGGCTGTCGTTATGATGTCTTATCCAGCAAACTTCAATCATCCCGAACCCTTAAGGATTTGGCCAGAAGACATGTACGACAGGGGAGATATGTATGCTAATTTTGCCCCAACAAAAAATAGGGATTGGAAATTAGAACCCGGTAAATCATACCAACTCAATTATCGATTTTTGGTATCCTCAAAAAAGATTAATCCAGAAGAGGCAGAAGCTGCGTGGATGCAATTTGCTAATAAACCAAAAATTACAATTATTAAATTCTAATAAATAAAAATTATTAGTACTAAACCAACAATGAATAAGGTATGAATTACATTGCCAGCCGCGTCTCTAAAAAAGATTATTCAAAAACATACGCTAATGCGTGGAATAGCCCTATGCAATTCAAATAGGCATTATGATTTCAGTAATTTACAATAAGACAATAGAACAATTCTAAAGAGTGCTTCCATGAAAAATGCTAAAAACACCAATGAATCCAGAAGGAAATTTATAAAATCAACAGGTAAAGGGGCATTAGCTGCTTCTTTGGCCATAACTGGTTTTCCAACCATTGTTCCAGCTTCGGTTTTAGGAAAAAATGCCCCAAGTAATAAGATCAATATTGGTCAGGTAGGTTTTGGTAGAATAGCCATGACGCATGATTTGCCTGAAACCTTGAAGAACGATATCGCCAGAGTAATTGCTGTGGCAGATGTTGATAGTAACCGTGGGGCGCAAGGTAAAAAGTGGATTGAGAGTTTCTACGAGAAAAAAACTGGCAAATCCAATTACCTTGATGTTACTGTATATGACGATTTTCGAGAAATGATAAATCGCAAAGATATAGATGCGGTTATCATCAGTACCCCTGACCACTGGCATGCGCAACCTGCAATGGAAGCAGCCTTAGCAGGGAAAGACATTTACCTTCAAAAACCTACTTCCCTAACAATAGAGGAGGGTAGAATGTTAAGTGATACGGTTCATAGGACAGGAGCTATTTTTCAAATAGGAAGCCAACAACGATCGCTGAACCCTTGGCCTCAATTCAAGAGGGCATGCGAATTAGTTCGTAATGGACGTATAGGAAAAGTTCAAAAAATATACATTGGGTTGCCCGGCGACCCTGCGGGTGGAACTGCTACAGAAATGCCCGTTCCTTCAAACCTCAATTATGACATGTGGTTAGGATCCACTCCTTGGGCTCCTTACACCTTGGACAGGGTACACTCTCAATCAGATATTGGATCCAGACCTGGTTGGTTGCGTTGTGAGCAATTTGGAGCCGGCATGATCACAGGGTGGGGTGCCCACCATTTAGATATTGCTCATTGGGGCATGGGCAAGGAATATTCGGGTCCAATAGAAGTGGAAGCTACCGCTTCTTTTCCTACGGAAGGACTTTGGTCTGTTCATGGTGATTTTAAAGTGAAAGCTAAATATGACAATGATGTTGTCATGGAAATAAGTGGGGATTATCCTAATGGTGTTCGCTTTGAAGGAACAGATGGCTGGATTTTCGTTGCAAGGGGGAATGTTGGGGTGACGGCAAGTGATCCCGTACCTGGAGGTAAAGCAAGTGATGCTTTTAAAGCAAGTGATCAAAAAATCTTAAATTCTGTAATAGGCCCTGACGAGATACACCTTTATGAAAGTGAAGAACAGCATAAAAACTGGCTGGACTGTATCATTTCCAGAGAGCAAACTATCGCTCCTGTGGAAGTAGCCCATCGGTCATGTAGTGCTTGTTTGGTTTCTCATATAGCCATGAAACTTCCCCGAAAACTGTATTGGGATCCTGTTAGAGAAAAGTTTAAAAATGATGATGAAGCAAATGCAATGCTGTCGCGCCCTCAAAGGTTTCCCTATGGTACGACCAATGTACTTTAATAAAACACATTAATAATTTATGTCATTAATTCAAAGCTGGCGTTGGTTTGGCCCCAATGATTCCGTAAGCCTTAGAGATATCCAACAGGCAGGAGCTACAGATGTAGTTTCTGCCTTACATTATATACCTCATGGTGAGGTGTGGCCTTTCGAGGAAATTGAAGAAAGAAAGAAACTTGTAGCATCTGAAGGCCTAAAATGGTCTGTTGTCGAATCTGTCCCAGTTCATGAAGCCATTAAAACAAAGGGGGCAGATAGTGAAAAATACATTGAAAATTATAATAAAACTTTAAGAAACCTTTCCAAGGCAGGGCTTAAACTTGTTTGTTACAATTTTATGCCTGTTTTGGATTGGACCAGAACTGCTCTTTCCAGCCCACTTGATAACGGAGGTAAGTCCCTATATTTTGATTGGGCAGACCTTGCTAGTTTTGATCATTACCTTTTGCAAAGAGAAAATGCCTTTTCATTTTATTCCGAGGAGATCGTTGAATTAGCTAAGCAAAGATGGATTGATATGACTGAGGAAAGAAAAATAGAGCTTTCTGACATCATCCTCATGGGTGTGCCTACTGAGAAAAGCATGTCGAAGGAAGACCTTATAAAAAGCATTTCTATTTATAATGAAATAGGAAGGGATGGACTCAGAGATAACTTGGTTTATTTTCTCCAATCCATTCAAAAAACCTGTGAAGAAGAAGGTATTATAATGACCCTTCATCCAGATGATCCACCTTTCGCTATTTTAGGCTTACCAAGAGTCGCCTCATGTGCGCAAGACCTGAGCTATATATTAGATAAAGTACCCGAAACTTTCAATGGCGTTTGTTTTTGTACCGGATCCTTAGGAGCAGGAGGACACAATGACCTACCAGCCATCCTTGATCAAATTGGTCATAGGGTACATTTTGCCCATCTTAGAAATGTTAAAAAAAATGCTAGAGGTGATTTTTATGAAGCCGAACATTTGAATGGTGATGTAGACATGGTGACCATCATGCAGCAACTTATCCAACTTAATAAAAATAGGGAAAAGGCCATTCTTTACAGACCAGATCATGGGCATCAACTTTTGGACGACCTTCATAAGCAAACAAATCCAGGCTATTCTGCCATAGGTCGGCTAAAAGGCCTGGCTGAGCTTAGAGGCTTGGAAATAGGCTTGGATAGATAGACCTGCTTACTCAAAATGAAAAATAACTTCCACCCTTCAATAGTATTTATTTTCATTTAAGGGTACCTTTAAAAATCAACAATAAACCAGTATTAGGCATTGGACATTCCATGTTATTTTGAAGTAATTGTCAGGTGATCATCGTTGTGTAGACTTTTAATTTCTGGCAAGCCAAAAGGTTTGACGTTCGTTAAATAAAGACGACTCTCTTGTCATTTCATTAGCAGTATGGGGTTTTTAATGCATGAATCAGAATAAAAGCAAATGGCCATTAGTACTACAAGTAAAAAAAGGTTTTTTAATATCCTGTGCAGAAGAAAAGCTTTGGGTAAAGTTATACTTGCCCATATCATTCTGTTATTGTTAGTGAGCCCAATAATGCTTCAAAATGCATTGGCTCAAAGTGTTGAAATGCCTAGTAAAGGTTTTTGTGCACACAGGGGAGCAATGACCAGTCATCCGGAAAACACCCTTCCCGCCTTTCAGCAGTCTATTTTATCGGGAGCGCAGATGATAGAGTTTGACGTTCAATTTAGCAAGGATTCTGCCCTTATTATCATGCATGATGGTACTGTGGACAGAACAACCAATGGAAGTGGGGAAGTTGCCATGATGGATTCAAAGGAACTAAGAAGTCTAGATGCAGGAAGCTGGAAAGATAACTCCTTTGCAGAGACAAAAGTACCCGTGTTGCGAGAAGTTTTTGAAATGATGCCTTCAAATGTGTGGTTAAATGTTCATTTGAAAGGTGGATATGCTTTAGGTAAAAAGGTGGCAGCACTTATTCTTGAAATGGGAATAAGCCATCAGGCAGTAATGGCCGTACAAGAAGAGGCAGCGAAGGGAGCCAGGTCAGAATCAGATAAGATTTTGATCTGCAATATGGAAAGGCAATCAGGAGGTTTGGATTATGTAGAAGGGACCATTGCCATGGAAGCAGATTTTATCCAGCTTAAAGGTCCAGTAACACCTGACTTTAAAAAATATGCAGCAACACTCCATGAAAAAGGTATAGGCATCAATTATTTTGGTACAGATGATCCTTTCATTTTCAAGCAATTATTTGACTCAGGGATAGATTTTCCACTGGTAAATGATATCGTTACGGCTATGGAACATGCCAATGACTTACAAATTATACCTTTAAAACCTTTGTATTAAAACTATTCCAGTTTAATTCGTTGATCCATGCATGCTGCGAAATAACTGCCCGTTCCGCCAGCAGAATTACCCATGCAACCAATCTTATCCAACCTTATACCCTAGAAAATAAGCTGGAATACTATCTCCTGAGTTTGGCCATATTACCACACGGTATAAGGGGTGGTTTGCTTTTTCGGATAAAAATGTTTTGGTAAATTTCAGCGAGTCTTTTTCTCTTACAGGTAAATTCATCAATTGAGTAAAATTATTTCATAATTGACACTGAACTTAAGGAGATACCTCTTCAGAATTGAGTTGTTCAACCTTTGGGGTCTTGAAAGTGGAAATTTAAAACACATATTAAACTGAGGAATAAAAGTTTTTCGGAAACACTTTTACATAAATTTTTATATCTTGTTAAGTAATGTAGAACTAAATGGCTAATAAAATTGAAGCAAGATTTAAAATTTTTAATTGAGGCGCTTATGGTTACCTAATAAAACTACATTTTTAGCTTTTTGCTCGCACACCGAAGAATTTATTCAATAATTGTAAACTTCTATCGCTCGAGATCAAAAATAGGTAGAACAATTTAATCATAGAATAGTACAAAAAATAAAGATGGGACAGCTCCAAAAGCTTCCCATCTTTATAATATTGTTGTTTCGACCAAGAAATAACAATATGAAGCAAGTTAAGAATAATTTTTTGCCAGGACAGTGAGAACGGTATCAAGATCCAGATATGGATGGCTCTGATCCTGAACTTGCTCTTTACTGTCCTACATAAGGGGATAAAGGAGGCTGAGGACTTTTCCACTATGGTCATGGTGGCGGCAAAAAACTTGTGCGCTTATGTCAGTCGGGAAAGGTTTTTAATTAACACGGAGGATTACTGTAGAGGTATATTTCAAACGGATCCCAGTAATATTCAAACTGAAATCATGTTCTCAGGGTAGGGGGTGGTTTTCGGAACCCATAAAAAAAACCTTTATCCGCCCAATAGAGGTACTTTAATTCTGTTTTCGTAAATTAGTCGGACAACAGTAAGTGTGCCTTGAAGTGGAGAGATAAGCTCTTCACATGCTGTTGATATGATGATGGTAGGCCCATCGGAGGAGCTGACAGACAGATCCTTCAAACCACTTTATGGTGCAGTCCACCGAAAGG
>Ga0222651_1000544_pt1 | contig 23155 bp, 17 predicted proteins | sample AntAcemetagen369_FD_179855 | JGI IMG/M metagenome (GOLD analysis project Ga0222651, IMG submission 179855) | Saline water microbial communities from Ace Lake, Antarctica - #369 | ecosystem: Environmental > Aquatic > Non-marine Saline and Alkaline > Saline | place: Antarctica: Ace Lake...
CTATGTTGTCGGTATCGAAACTGCACTTACCACCGACTTCGCCACGGCTGAAATGGCGAAATCAGCAACAACTCGAATGTTACCCCCGGCAACAACCGGGTGCGTGGTCTCGCTCGCGCTGACATCACGATGGATTTCTTTGCTGTCAGTAACAGCAACCTCGATCTCTACAACGTCGAGCGCGTGACCGTCGTGCGCGGTCCTAACTCCGTGCTCTTCGGGTTGGGCAGCCCCGCGGGAATTATCGACTACAATACCAAGAAGGCGACCACGGGACGTGACTTCGGCCAAGTCGGAATAAGAATCGACAACTTCGGCAGCCTCCGTGGAACGTTTGACTACAACAAGTCGCTGAACGACAAACTCGCCCTTCGTTTCATGGCCCTGAATGAAAGTGCCAAGGGACAATACGCTGACGCGTTCGAAAAGGATAATCGCGCCACCCTTAACACCATTTTCCGGCCCTTCAAAGGCACCTCCATCCGGGCCGGTGTTGAACTGACGGAAAACAACGCGCGTCGAGCCAACTACACCCCTCCCCTTGACCAAATCACCGGTTGGATCGCTGCCGGACGGCCGGTGTGGGACCCTTGGAACCAAATTGGTGGAAACAACTCGAACCCGGCGCTCGGTACCTTCCAAGACTTCAACACGACCATGGTGCAAGCCTACTCTGGAGGCGGCTCCGATCCCATATCCACGACCTGGGCATCAAGCGTGAACTACATCGACAAGACGGCCAATTCTTCCAATGGCACGACGCTGGTCACCACCATGCGCGGACTCAACCCGCTCGATTCGACCCGCGGCGTGGGCTACAATATGCCGAACGTGACGGATCCAAACATGTTCCCAATTTTCGACATCGATACCGCCGCCCTACCGGGCAATTCTCAGAATCGCAAGGATCAGAAATATAGCCTAATTTTTAACCAAAAGATCCTCAACAATTTCTACATTGAGCTCGCGGGTTACAAAGACCACATGGTCAACCACAACTTCAGTCGACTCGGCCTCAATGAAATCCAAGTCGATGTCAATCGCACGAACATCGAAGACGGCTCGGCCAACCCGAACTACATGCGCCCCTACCTGTCCAGCCGTGGCACCGGCAATTATACCGAGAATAACAGTGAGACGATCCGTGCCAATCTTTCCTACGAACTCGACCTCACCGCAAAGGAAAACCTCTTCCGCTTCCTCGGTAGACACTCGCTCTCTGGTCTCTACACGGTGCAAAAACAAGATCGCTTTGGCTACGGATCCAGCATCGGCACATTAACCGACGACCAAGCGACGTTCACCGGCGACTGGGGCATCTACCGCCACTGGGTGTGGGACCAGCGTTACGTGGGTGATGCCCTCACTCCCACTGCGGCTTATCCAACTTACACGACCTTCCCCTCCGGACCAACTGGCATCGGCCAAACCTTCACTCTGCGCAACTTCCTCAACGATCCGAATTACGTAAATTCTCCCGCCACGATCGGCCGAACCGGCGTGCGCTGGAGCAACTACCCTAATGAAGTAGAAATGGGCGTCATCCCCGGCAACGGTTCCTACCAAACTCAGGAAGTTACCGGCCAAGGAGTCACCCTGCAAAGCTACTTCTGGGACGGCCGCATCGTTTCGCTCTTCGGCTGGCGCGAAGACGAAATCGCCAGCACCTTCGGCGGTTCACCAGATGATCCCGCCCGCCCGGGTGCGCGCTTGATCAATGACTACGAACTCTGGGACGACGGTCCGGCCGCAGATCCCGAAACGGGTCGCACTAGCACCATGGGATTCGTGTTCCATCCCACCAAATGGTTGTCCTTGTTCTACAACTCATCCGACAACTTCGACATTACGCCCAAGCGCCAATACGCCAATCAGGAGATCATCCCGAACTCTTCAGGCAAGGGTTCCGATTACGGCATCGTGATGAGCACTTCAGACGGAAAGCTCGAGCTCAAGGTGAACTCCTTCGAAACCTCGCAACTCAACGTCCAAGGTGCCAGCGGCATCGCTTCGAAGGCCAAATTTGGCGTGCGCACTATGGAGCGTCTTGCTCTCCGCGCCTTCAACGATCACCGCCTCGGCAACAACGGTGGCGAGCACGGTATTCAGCATCACGCTCCCATGAGCCAAGCGGAGCACGATTCGTACTTCGGCTACCGTTGGTTTGATCCTTCCGCGCCTGACCGTCTCGGCCCTATCACCACCAATCGTTACTTCGGGCCGAACGACGTGGAAGAAACCGTCGACTACGATGCCAGCGGCTATGAAGTTGAGGTCACTTACAACCCGAACAAGAACTGGCGCATTGCGTTCAATGCCGCGCAAACGGAAACGATCCAAAGCAATATTGGCCCGGGCCTTCGTGACTATGTTTCCGCTCGCCTCCCCTTATGGGAACACCTGTTCGGCATCAAGTCATTGGATGCCAACGGCACCGCCACTTACACCAACGGCATCCACAGCCAAAATCAAAATCCCGCGACGACTACCCAGCCGTCGATGTATTCGATCTACTACGAACAAATTTTGTTGCCGCTCAACACCGCTGCGGCGGCCGAAGGCAAACGTAACGTCGGTCTCGCCGAATACTCCGCCAACGCCATCACGAACTACCAGTTCACTTCGGGTAAGCTCAAGGGCTTCTCCGTCGGAGCCAACGTCCGTTGGCGTGAAGGGGCCGCCCTCGGCTACCCCGTTATCGCCAACGAAAACGGTGATGGTCTCGTCTTCGATCTCGATAATCCCTACAACAGTGATCCGTCGATCAACCTTAGTCTCAACTTCTCCTACCGGACGAAGATTATGAACGACAAGGTCACTTGGATCACCCGTTTCGACGTCAAGAATCTGGTCGGTGATGACAAACTCATGGCGAGTTTCATCAATCCCGATGGCGCCGTCGCCGGTTACCGGGTCGGCCGCGAACAAATCTTCGAATGGTCCAACACCTTTCGATTCTAATTCTGGGTGAGTTAGGTTAATGAAACGGCCTCGTCCTTTTTTAAGGACCGGGCCGTTTTTTTTTGTTTGATCGATTACGACTTCGTTCGGCGCGATTCTCGCGGGATGAGTTTCATTCTCCATTCGCTTAGAATCGAGTGCCTCAGGTCTTCCGCTCGTCCTTCCGCCATCGGGCGATCCTAAGCAGATCGCTCAGCGGTCGGCATCTTGAACGGTTTCTCCCTCAAGCGGGAATGGCGATTCTGTCCGCATTTGGACAAAAGAATCCCTTCTTACCCATGGATTCAACCCTACCCTATCCGCTAGACTTTCTACCGTCACTCCTGAACCCCTTCACCGAGGACGTGACCCTGATTTCCCTCAATTTCATTCCGTCATCCCGGGACTGCACCCGCCCCCCTGCAACTCGGCTAACTGACTGCATCCGCCCAAAGCCACCCTCTCAGTTTCTGTGACCTTTTCCTCTTTTCCTCGTCCTCAACTATTAAACCCTATCCCTCCTACTACCCAAACCCGACCCCTACCTAAGCACCCCATGAAATACCTAAAACGACTCACCATTCTTTCCGGTCTGCTGACCCTGGGAATTGGTCACCTTGGTGCCCAGACTGCCGCACCAAATCCTGATTCCGAGGAAGTGATCGAACTCACTCCCTTCGAAGTTGATTCCTCTTCCGACGTGGGTTATCGCGCCACCTCCACCGTATCTGGTTCGCGCCTCAACACTCAGCTCCGGGACGTCGCAGCTTCAGTGGCCATCCTCACTTCCGAGTTTCTGGACGACATTGGAGCAAACGACATTGAAACCGCTTTCGCCTACATCGCCGGCGTAGAGACCGCCTTAAATACCGACACCGCCGAACGAGGAGGGTCCGGTGAGTTACAAGACAGCGTCACTAACACCCAGCCGGGTAACAACCGGGTGCGCGGACTTTCTCGGGCCGACGTTACCCGTGATTTTTTCGAAATCGGCAACGCCAATCTTGATCGCTACAACATCGAACGTATTGCCCTGGTGCGCGGTCCTAACTCCATCCTTTTCGGCCTCGGTAGTCCGGCTGGTATTATCAACTACACCACGAAAAAAGCGACCTTGGGCCGAGACATCAACGAGGTCTCCCTCGGGGTAGACAACTACGGTTCCTACCGCACCACCTTCGATTTCAATCGCGCCTTCAACGATAAGTTAGCGTTACGCGTCATGGTGCTGAAGGAGGACACGAAAAGTCAGTTCGATACGTCTTTCGATAAGGACGATCGCGTCACCGCATCGCTGTTGTTCCAACCCTTCAGCAGCACGAGTATTAGCTACTCTTTCGAGACGACCCAAAACGATGCTCGGCGGCCCAACTACTCACTGCCGATCGACAACATCTCCCACTGGATCGCCAGTGGTCGACCCACTTGGGATATTCGTGACCCCAATAACGTCGGCGTAAACCCGGCCTCCAACTTCCCCGGTGGACCGACGAACAGCAGCAATCCGGCTTCCCCTTCGACGCTTAATGGCGGAGTGGAAGAATTCAACAATCCGTTCGGATTCACCAACATCCAGCTCTTCTTGCCAGAGAGCAGCGACCCCACGGTGCCGTTCATCACCACCAAGGCCTCAGTCGGCTTCCGCACCGGCGGCGAAGTCAATCAGGTGCAAGATTTCACCCTCCGCACCTTGGCCCGCAGCCGCAGTGCTTTCGACCAGGTGGATAACTTCACTAACACCAGCGTCACGGACCCACGTATTTTTCCGATCTACGACATGAATTTGGCGGCCCTTCCCGGCAACCGTCAGCTTCGCGATTCCGATACTCATCACATCACCCTAAGACAGCGCATCCTCAAGGGCCTTCACCTCGAACTCTCCAGCTTCCAGGATACGACGACCAACGCCAATACCTCCCGCTTCAATGGCTCGGACCGGGCGGTCTCCATCGACCTTAACCCTGTCCTGCTCGACGGTGTCACCACCAATCCGGGTTACCTACGCCCCTACATCTCCGGTCGCGGCGGTTACGGCGAATCCGAGCGCACCAACGAAGCCTTTCGGGGCACTCTCGCCTACGACTTCGATTTCGAGGACTTCAGTGACCGACTCGGTTTCCTTGGACGACACGTTATTTCCGGAGTCTATTACGACAGCTCGACCGATGATTTCTCCGCGAGTGGCAGCCCAAGTTCCGCCATTCAAACCACTGATCAAGAAACCTTCGGTCTCAGCAAGACGATCTACGGCAGCTGGGTCTTCCAAAATTGGTATCTTGGTGACCCTTTCACCGCGGATCAACAGTTCCCCAACTACACCGTTTCCACGACTCAGGAGATCGACCCTCGCACGCCCATCACGGTCTATCGCCCCACCAACGGAGCGACGGTAAACGATCCTTTGATCTGGAGCAACGCCAACGCGGTGCCCACCGGACGTCTCTACAGCCGGGCCAACTGGTCCGAGCTTGAAGTCGAAGGCCAAGGCTTCACGTGGCAGGGTTACCTGTGGGGCGACCGCATCGCCGCGACGTGGGGTGTCCGCGAAGATACCGTAGCGTCCTTGTCCGCCAATCAGGTGAGCGATGACTCCAGCGAAGTCGACCCCCTCAATCCCCAAAGCTGGGGACGCGCCCTCGCCAATCCCGAGCCAGCTCAAACCGGCCAGACCAGCACCAAGGGCATCGTTTTCCATCCGTTCCAATGGCTTTCCGTCTTCTATAACGAGTCCGATAACTTCGCCGTGGGCCCGACTCGCGTCTACCCAACCCTCGATGCCATCCCCAACTCCTCCGGAGAGGGTCAGGACATCGGCATCGTGTTGCGCACCCCCGACAACAAACTGGAGCTGAAGCTCAACCGTTTCGAAACCTCGCAGAAGAACGTTTCCGGTCGCGGCACCCTAGCTGGCACGGCTCGATTCGGAGTGAACACTTACGAGCGCTTCGCTTGGGCCACCATTCGTAACTTCCGCAACAATCGACTCAGCGACGGCACCTTCGACAATGGCGGCACTTATGCCTTCCGGGGTCAAAACATGGACCAAGCCACGTTCGAGGACTTCTTCCGCTACGCCTGGTATGACCCCGCAGCCGCCGACAAAGTAGGCCCGCCCACCGAAAGCCGCTACTTCGCCCCGCCCAATTCGGATGATACCGTCGATGTTGACGCCACCGGCTATGAGCTCGAAGTCACCTACAATCCACTGCCCAATTGGCGCATCGCGTTCAACGCCACCAGCGTCGAAACCATCCAAGACAACATCGGGCCCGGGTTTAACGAATATGTGCAAGCTCGCCTCCCGATTTGGTCCAAGACTTGGGGTGATCTCACCTTGGACGGCGATGGAAACATCACCGGGGCCGCTAACGGCATTCACTTCCAAGACCGGTCGGTGCAGCGCCTCATGTATCAAGAATACATCAACCGTGTCGTCTCGGCCCAAAACACCGCCAAAGCCGGTGAAGGTCGCATCAACGTGGGCCAGTCGAAATATTCGGCCAACTTCATCACCAACTACGCCTTCCGCACCGATAGACTCCGTGGTATTTCCGTAGGTGCCAATGTGCGGTGGCGTGAAGGGTCCACCGTGGGTTATCCGATTCTCCAAACAGCCGATGGCCCCGTCTCCGACTTGGCTAATCCGTTTATCGCTGATCCCGACCTCAATCTCGGTCTCAACGTAAGCTATCGCAAAAAGATCTGGGACGATAAGATCGATTGGATCACCCGCCTGCAGATCAACAACGTGATCGGCGATGACAAGGTTGAGCTGTCGGTGGTAAACCCTGATGGCACTCCCGCTGGTTTCCGGGTGGGTCGTGAGCGTTACTTCCAATGGTCGAATACCTTCCGATTCTAGTGTTCGCTCTAACCTAGGTTTGAACATCGCGGTCCCGCCCTCATAAGGGGCAGGGCCGTTTTCGTCTACGCCGCCCCATCCTTATTGAAGGGCCTGTTCCGCTACGAAGCGGGCGCTGCGGGCCTCGCCTTGATCCTCGCCGACGGTGACCGCAGTTGGCGCCACAGGCTCAATCCCGAAACCACCATCACCGATGAAGCCTGGCACCTGCACCACCAACCCCTTGGGGCGTCGGCGCCTGGGACCTCATCACGGGACTTCTGTTCGGCAACTTCCTCGCCGTGCTCTCCTGGCGCTTCGTCACCGCGACGGTCGCAACCGGCACCCGCGAGACGCTCTACTTTAAACTAGAGCAGATCTGCGGCCGTAAACTTGCCGTGCTCTACAACGTGGCGAATGGAGTGCTGTTCTTTTTTCTGGCTGGCTCCATGATCACTGTTTCGTCGACCGCCATTGGCGTGCCTTTCCCCAGCATGGAGATGCCCACGTTTGCCGATCTTTATCCGACCGGCATGGTGGCCTGGACTATCGCGGGTATCGCCACCGGACTCGTCATCACGTTGGTGACCGTGCGCGGTTATGCCTTTGTCGCCCAAATGTCGAATGTCGCCGCCCCCTGGATGTTGCTCAACTTCGTCGCCTGCGGTATCGTGACCCTAGGCAAACTCAACACGACCGACGTCATCGCGCTGCTGGAACCCGCCCCCGGCACCGAACAAAAAATCGGCTTTGGGGGCATCGTCTTCTTCTCCTGGTTTTGTAACGCCGCCATGCACATCGGTATGGCCGATATGTCCGTGCTCCGGCTCGCCCAAAAACCTTCTTCCGGTTGGGCCGCCGCCGCCGGGATGTATCTCGGCCACTACGTCGCCTGGATCTGCGCCGCCTTGCTTCTCGTTTATTGGGTGCGCGCTCGGGGTGCCGATCCCATCAAGGGAGTCGCGCCGGGCCCCATGGTGTTCGACGCCGTGGGTTGGGCCGGGATTATCGGCGTGATCATCGCCGGATGGACCACCGCCAACCCCACGATCTACCGGGCCGGTCTGGCCTTCCAGGGAGCCGTCAAAAAACTCACCCGCCCCCAAGCCACGATCCTCGCCGGACTTGTCAGCACCGCCGCCGGCATCTTCCCCGCTTTCGCCATGAACCTATTGGGCTTCGTGGGCATCTACGGGACGATTCTCGCCCCCCCGTTGGAGCGATCATCTTTGCCGCCTACTTCTTCTCAGCGCGCCTCGGTATTCCGACCGAGCCCGCTCGCCAAGCTGGAATCACGTTCAATTGGAATGTATTGATTGCCTGGGTTCTGCCCGTGGGCATCGCCCTCTACATTCACTTTTCCCAAGGCATCCCCGCCCACTTCCTGCCCCTACCTTGCTGGTTGGCCTGTGGCAGCCTTTACCTCGGCTTGACTCGCCTGAATAGCTCCCCTTCCGGAACCCCGAACCTATCCCGCTCATGAAAAACTTACCCAAAGCACTCGGGGCCGTCGCGCTCATCGTCACGCTCGCGAGCCCCATCATGTTTGCCACCGATGCCCTGTCCGAAACGGCCATGAAAACGGCCCTGTTGATCGCCGCCGTCGCTTGGTTCAGTGTCGCGCCCAAGATCATGAGATCGCGCTGATCAGGGGAGCATTCGAATCAGCCCAGTCACCTCAGCCGGGCGCACTGATCTCGAGAATATGATCCCGCAAGAACCCAACCGAGTACCGCGCGCGCCGTCGGGCATCAGGGCCAACCCTCAAAATCGGATACGCCCCGCCTCCAACGGGGTCGGGCTTTACCGGCGACATACTGGAGCAGAGTAATCCGAGCTGGACCCCGAACTCATAGGTGCAGGGGTTTCCGCAAAAATCTAGATTACCCGCCCCGGATATTGAGCCACCGTCGTCTACTCATGCCCCTCCGAATTGTTTCCCTCATCGGTCTGCTCTTCATGTTGCAGACCCCGTCAGCCTCCGCTCGAGAGTCGACCCCAGCCGTCACCAAACTCGTCTATTTCGATGAAGCGCTTTTGGCACGGTCCCAGGCCGCGATCGCTGCCGGCGACCCCGCCTTCCTCGCCCCCTACCAACAGCTACTCGCGGAATGTGATGCCCTGCTAGAAATCGCTCCGGACCCAGTGGTAAACAAATCACGGATACCACCTAGCGGGGACCGTCAGGACTACCTGTCCTACGCCCCCTACCGCTGGCCGGACGAATCCAAAGCAGACGGCCTGCCCTGGGTAGCGCAAGACGGGATAGTCAACCCCGTGTCCCGCGGTCCGGACACCGACCATGCTCGATTACACACCCTGTTTGATGCCGTTGAAAAACTGTCCTTCGCTTTCTACTTCTCTGGCGATCGACGCTACGCGACCAAGACCTTGGACCATCTAGACGCCTGGTTCATGGCCCCCGCGACCCGCGTAAATCCGCACGTTCAATTCGCCCAATCCATCCCCGGACTCCCTTCCGGTAACCCGGCGGCGTTCATTGATTGGCGGCCCTTTTATCGGGTGTTAACCGCGGTGCAAATCCTGGACCAAGGCAAGATCTTCACCCCGGCCGCCAAGGCCCGGATGGATGAGTGGTTAGGGCAGTATTTGAATTACATGATTACGAGTGAGCAGGGCCATAAAACGGACGCGCTGCCCCAGAATCATGCCACGTGGTATAACTGCCAAGCCGTCGGCCTGATGATCTATCTTGGACGGATCGACGACGCGAAAGCGAAAGTGATCGAGACCAAAACCTCGCGCATTGCAGCGCAGATTCTCCCCAGCGGCCAACAGCCCAAAGAGACCGGTCGGACCCGGTCCATTCACTACTCGTCCATGAACCTTTGGGGGCTGGCCAACCTGACCTACATGGGCCGGCAGATTGGCATCGATCTCTGGGCGTTCGAGTCCGCCGACGGCCGTAGCCTGCCCCAAGCCTACCGCTATCTCGAACCCTTTGCCCTCTACGAAAAACCGTGGCCCTTCCGACAAATCTCCCCCGGCGGCGCAGCGGCTAGTATTGACGACGAACTTCGCCCCCTTTTCACCAAAACATCAGCCCTCTTGGGGCTCGATCTCTATCCGTGGAGCCTAGTGGCAGGAAACGTTCCCCTATCCGCCCTCGAACGCCTGCAGTTCCCCCGACCAACGCGGCCCTAATCATCCGGGGACGCCCGGGTTCAGTGTAGCCCCCAAGTTGATGCCCCCAAACTGAACTCAATCGCTCGACGAACGCGTTTATCTCATCATGCGAAAAGTTTTTCTGATGTCTCTCAATCCTGGTTGTGAGGACGAATACCACCGGCGACATTCCCCCATTTGGCCTGAACTCACGGAGGTCCTGCAGTCTCACGGCGTGATCGACTACCCCATCCACTTGGATCCCGACGGCGGGACTCTGGTCGGCGTCGCCGATATTCAATCCGAAGCCCAATGGGCCGCAATCGCCCAAACCGAGGTGGGTCAAAAAGGGTGGAAATTCATGGCCGACGTCATGCCGACAAACCCGACAACAGCCCGACGTCTCAAGCGTTGGTGCCGGTGTTCAAATTCAGCGATTAGCCGCCAGCATCAGCCGAACCCGCGACGTCTCCACCCAAGGCACCGTTCCTCCGTCCCTTTGATTCGCCAACCTCAATACGCCGATTCCAGCTCAATGAGGGAGGGGGATTACACCCCGACACCCTGCCCTCCTAGTCCGGTTCAAACCTGGATCAACCCGCCGCCGCGGCCTTCTCCGGCACCGCGACTTATGAGCACAGAGTCAATTTATCCGCCGCGTCGCCCGACACCCGACCCATGCTCCATCTGGGTCGAGTCGCCGTCATTGCCACCGTCCGGGTCAACGGAGAATTCGTCGCCACCTTGTGGCCCCCTCCCTTCCGCGCCGACATCACCCTCCACGTGATTACCGGCGAAAACCTGATCGAAATCGAGGTGACCAACACCTGGCACAATCGGCTACACTACGACACCAGCCTGCCCGAGGCCGAACGAAAAACTTGGACCATTGCCGGTCCCGCCCCCGCCCCCCCAAGGTATCAGGCTTTTGGTAAGCGTTAGCCTGCGTGGCGTCAATTTTAAGGGGGCTTTAAGTGAGTCAGGTTGAAACTCTTTTATTCTAGTCTCCGCGGAACTTCGCGTTGCGTCCGCGTAGGACTCACGGCTGGTGACCGGCCACTCGGTACGAGCACTGAGCATTCTCTCATTCCTGCTTGGCTGCCATCCAGACCGGAACCTCGATCTCCCCTGGGGGCGCATCCGCCGCGCCGCCCCCGCCGCCCCATGTCATCTTTCGGTCGACCCTTTCGGCCCTCTGACCTAAGGTATTCCAGCTCCTCAACAAACCTCGGCACCTCATGCACGTCTCCGAATATAGCCTACTCAAACAGACGATTAGCCCCCTTATCTCAGCGCCATTCGGGCGTGATCCAGACGTTTGCTTCCGGCAGCTTACCCTCCCTTCCGCCCTTACCTTGACTTACGATAGTACCCTTAACCATGATGGCTTGTCGACCAGACTAACTGTTCAAGTGAACCAGTTTTTGTAACCTGACCATTCCTGTGAAAATATTGATTATGGATGACAATGACGGAATCCTCATCGTCTTACAGGATATCCTCGAATCGAACGGCCACGAAGTATCTACGGCCGAGAATGGCATCGAGGGCGTCAGGTTGGCCGCAAACTGTCCGGATCTGATTCTTAGCGATGTCGATATGCCGGGCATGAACGGGTTTGAGGCCATTGAAGCCATCCAAAAGCTGCCAGGATGTCGGGACATTCCTTTTATCTTTCTGACCGGAAAGTCTGACCGGAAGGATCAGCGCAAGGGTATGTCGTTGGGGGCCGATGACTACATCACCAAACCATTTTCTGGTCAGGAAATTCTTGATGCGATTACCGCCCGCATCAACCGTCAGCGACCACTGCGCGAGCGAATCGAGCAAATGGTCGCCGACCGTCAGGTAGAGGTATCCGCTGATTGGTCGCACGAGCTGTTGACCCCACTCAATGGGGTGTTGGGCGGGCTGGACTTGATTGAAATGGAAGGAGACAGCATCAAGCCGGAGGAATTGAAGGAGCTTCTAGGCATAGTGCGGGCAGGAGCCGAACGTCAGTTTAAGCTGTCGCGTAAATTGATCCGCTATTTTGATTTGGAACGGACAAAAAACATCGCGTCTAAAGCAGTGAGGGGCGTGTGTTCCGCGGCTGATGCAATCACCGATGCCGCCAACGGGACGGCAAAGGAAGCACAGCGCTGTGATGATCTTCGCCTGCAGTGTGCGTCCGGTTCAGTTAAGTTGTCGCGGGTGCGGCTGACTGAAGCCTGCGCAGAGTTGATAGAAAACGCCTTTATCTTTTCGCCAGCAGGCCAACCAGTGACGGTCACCGGTTCCAATGTCGCGTCTGGTTATCGGATTGAAATTTATGACGAGGGCCCCGGACTGTCACCGGAGCAACGCACTCAGGCGGGGCCCTTTAAGCAATTTGGCCGCCAGCAGCAGGAACAACAGGGATTGGGATTGGGGTTAACCATTGCTCGGGCTACCGCTGCGTTGGGTGGCGGGGACTTACAACTCATGGACGGTCCGTCAGGCCGTGGGTTGCTGGTGCGGTGGGAAATGCCTTTGGCGAAAACCTGACGCAGATCGGCTTGGCGATTGAGCAGAACGCAACCCGCGATGGGTCGTTACCCGACCTTTTTAAGCCTGATGTTGAAGGTGGTGCCAGGGTCCTCAGCCTCTCGCGTTTCTACATCAACCGTGCCGCCGAACATGGTGACAAATTTGCGCATCAGAGGCATACCCATTCCGGTGCCCGTTTCGCCCGCGGTGCCGGTGCGGCTATGTCCTTTGCTGATATCGAACAGTTGAGCCAGAACTTCAGCAGGCATCCCGGTGCCGTGATCCTTGATGGTGAGGCAGACCTTGTCGTTCTCCTCCAGAGCATTGATTTCGATGAGGCCTCCCTTGAGGGAAAATTTAATCGCGTTGGAAAGAATGTTGCCGATCACCGAGTTGGTGAGCGCATAGATCTCCGCTTCAACCTTGAACTCCGGCACATTGGATGAAACCCGAACTCCCTTGTCTTGGATACTGCCCTCTAAAATCAAGAGCGACTCTGCTACGGCAGAACCCAGGGCAACCGTCTGCAATGTCAGACCTTTTTCTTCGGCTTGACGCATGACCCGCACCAAAGTTGTCAGGCCGATGCTGTTGCGGGTGGCCGCCGTCATGGTCGGGAGGTATTTTTGCAGAGCCATTGCAGATCCTCCCGCGATGAGTTCGAAGGACATGCTGAGCACCGCAAGATGATTGGCGACATCGTGACAAACGATGTGCAGCATTTCCTTCATCTCGGTGCTCTTCTCCTCAATTTCGAGTTGCTGAGCCCGAACCATCAACTGGGTTTGCACTCTGGCCCTTACTTCCGCGGGGCGGAATGGCCTAGGCACATAGTCATTGGCGCCAACTTCGAACGCTTGCACCACGTCCTCTACCTCAGTTTTACCGGTCAGGAAGATCACCGGAATACCCTGAGTGTCTGGGTTGGAACGCAAGATTTGGCAGACTTCGTAACCATCCATTTCCGGCATCATCACATCAAGTAGGATGAGGTCGATGCGCTCGGCCTTGGCGCAGATCTGCAGCGCCTGCGCGCCGCGCGTGGCGATCTTGAGATCATAGTGGGGGTTGAGCAAGTCGACGAGAATGGCAATATTCGCCGGGGTATCATCAACGAGCAAAAGACAGGGGCGGTCAGGAGCGGGCTTCATCATGGTGAGGAGAGGAGAGGAGAGGAGAGGAGGTGAGAGGGAGGAAGGAAGGGCCGCAGTTTTCAGGGCGCGGTCGCCGCTGATCGCTACCTTTCATCGGCAATTGGCCGGCCGCGCGCCTTTTAGCAGATCGATGTTTGCAGGTTCGTAATCGACTGCCTGCGCGGTGACAGTCGGGGTTATTCATGAATTGAACTGCTCGAAGTCGTCGAGCGCAGAAAGGGCTGCTTCGAAATCATATTCCTCGATGGCCTGGGCCAATGGTTTGAGCGGTTTCTCCTGCGTGGTGCCCTGCGTTAACCGACTGAGCTCATCCAAGAGCTCTCCAACCCCGGCATCACTGTTTTCGAGCATCGGCCTCAGTTTGGCGAGCAACGCTTTCACTCGATCTGGATCAGCTTGAGGAGGAGCTCCCGCGGGCGCACTCGGGGTGCGGGCTATCTCCTGTAATGCCCGGATCACCGGCTCCAGTTCAGTCAATGTCTTGACCAAATATTCCTGAATAACTTCCGCTGAGCGCTGTTCCTCGCAAGCGAGTTCTAAATCGGCCGCGACGGACTGCACGCCCTTGGCTCCGATATTCCCGGCGGTGCCTTTGAGCGTATGGGCGGCCCGCGTGGCGGCGGTGGGATCTTCATCTGCCAAAGCGGCGGCAAACTGTTTATCAAAATTACCCCCGCTAACTCTGAATTTCTCCAATAGCTTCAAATAGAGTTTAGCATTACCCATGGTTATGGCCATGCCCACGCTGGTATCAATGCCCGGCAACTCGGGAATCGTTTCGATTGAGGAGTTTCCCCAGGGTTGATCATCGGTGATATCGGCCGTAGCTCCATCCTTGGGGGTGATCCATTGGGCGATAGTCTTGAACAGGCGAGTGATGTTCAGTGGCTTCGTGATGTGGTCCGACATTCCCGATTCAATGACTTTCGCCTTGTCGTCCACCATGGCATTGGCGGTCATGGCGATGATGGGTATCTTCGCGAATAGGGGGTTCTTCCGGATCTTCCGGGTAGCGGTATAACCATCCATCACCGGCATTTGGCAGTCCATCAGGATCCCGTCAAAGTCGTGGGTATCCTTGAGGATATCTAGAGCGATCTGTCCGTTGTCTGCCGCCATTACATTCATGCCGGCCTGGCTGAGCAGCGCGACAGCCAGTTCCTGATTCATGTCATTATCTTCGACCAGTAGCACTTTGGCCCCGGCCAACTTCTTCATGACGTCTTGGTTATTGTCGGGCCGTTCATCAATGGATGATTCAATCACCAGCTCTTTATTCAACGCTTCGCCAATGGCCTGGAGTAAGGCTCTGTTGGTGACAGGTTTGGCGAGGACAGACTTGAGGGAGACTCCTTTTCGCTCGGCCTCATTGGCTGCTTCCTCTGGCCCGAAAGCGGTGACCATGATGACCGCAGGGGGGGCCGAAGAATACTTTGAGTGGACGATCTGAACACAGTCGACGCCGTTCATCACCGGCATTTTCCAATCCATGAAGATTATGTCGTAGGGCACGGTCTTTTTATCGACATCCTCAATGAATTCGATCGCTTGTTGGCCGTCGAAGGCAGCGTCGACTTCGAGACCTAAGCTCGTGGCCATGGTGGCGAGGATTTCTCGCGCACTGTCGTTGTCATCGACCACCAAGGCGCGCAGTCCCTTGATCTCATCAGCATTGAAGGGGATGCGAAGAGTAGAATTTTTCTGCAATCCGAACCTAGCGTGGAAGTGGAAGCTAGAGCCTTGACCCGGTTTACTTTCGACCCAGATATGACCGCCCATCATTTTCACCAACTGCTTGGAGATGACCAGTCCTAGCCCGGTGCCGCCATATTTGCGCGTGGTGGAGTCATCGGCTTGGCTGAAACTCTGGAAGAGTTTAAGCTGAAGTTCTGGGGTTAAGCCGATGCCTGAGTCCTTGACCCAGAAGTGCAGTTCAATCTCGTCTTGGGTTCGGGTGACTTCCTCGACTCCAATAATGATTTCGCCGGTGTCGGTGAATTTGACGGCGTTGTTGCCGAGGTTGACGAGGATTTGCCCGAGTCTTAAGGTGTCGCCAATCAGACCGACGACCCCGTAACAGTTGTTGTTGAACAGCAGTTCGAGGCTTTTCTCATTGGCTTTCACGCCGAGGATAATAGCCAGATTATCAAAGATGTCCTCCAGCCTGAAGGCGGTGTGCTCAAGCTCCATCTTATCGGCTTCGATTTTGGAGAAATCCAAGATGGCGTTGACGACGCCTAGGAGGTTTTCGCCGGCGCGATGGGCTTTTTCGATGTAGTTCTTCTGCGTCGGATCCAGATCGGTCTGCAAGGCCAGATGGCTCATGCCAATAATGGCATTCATCGGCGTGCGGATCTCGTGGCTCATATTTGCCAGAAAATCTGATTTTGCCTGGGTGGCTATTTCGAGATCGCGCTTCTGCTCGCCCAGTTTCTCGTTGGCCTGCTGCATCTTCTCGGTGAGCGTCTGCGACTCTTTGAGCAACTTCACGGTGAGGGCGTTGACCTCCATCGTATTGATGAAGATCCCGAGGTTCTCCATAAGCTGCACGAGGAAGGTGAGGTGGACATCCCTGAAATGCTGGACGCTCGCCAGCTCAATGACGGCCTTGACTGAGCCCTCGAAGAGCACAGGTAAAACGACGATCATGACCGGGGTGGCCTCACCGAGATCCGAGCCAATTGTGACGTAATCGGCCGGAACGTTGGTGATGAGGATGCGCTTCTTCTCCACCAAGCACTGGCCGATGAGCCCCTCGCCGGCCTTGAAGGGACCGGAGAGATTCTTGCGCTCGCGAAACGCGTAGCTCGCAATGAGCTTGAGGGAATCCTCGTCGTCCTGCGACTCGTTCAGAAAGAACGCACCGTGCTGCGCGCCGACGAGCCGGCAGAGTTCGGAGAGCGTCATCTTGCAGACAGTCTGAAGATCCTCTAGGGCCCGGCTATGACCTTGGAGCCTAAGCGTGAAGTCGGCGAGGTGGGTCTTGAGCCAGTCCTGCTCGGCGTTCTCCGCGGTCGTGGCCTTGAGGCTGCGGACCATGGCGTTGATGGTCTGTTTCAATTCCAGAATTTCGCCCTTGGCATCGACCGTGATTTTTTGCTCGAGGTTGCCCTGGGCCATGGCGGTGGTGACGGTGGCGATGTTGCGGACCTGGTTGGTGAGGTTGGTCGCCATGCCATTGACATTGTCGGTCAGTTCCTTCCAGGTGCCGGCCACGCCCTTGACCTGAGCCTGGCCGCCGAGCTGGCCCTCGGTGCCGACCTCGCGCGCCACGCGCGTCACCTCGCACGCGAACACGCCGAGCTGATCGACCATCGTGTTGATGGTCTTGCCGGAGCGGAGGAACTCCCCTCTCAGCGGGTGGCCCTCAATTTCGAGGAGGACTTTCTGCGTGAGGTCGCCTTGGGCCACGGCGCCGATGACGCGGGAAATTTCGTGCGTAGTCGCGAGGAGCTGAGTGATGAGGGAGTTGATGTTCTCAACTTGCTCGGCCCAGGCACCCTCAACACGGCCGAGGTTCACAAGGTGTTTGACCTCGCCATCCTTGTCGACGAGTTGGGTGACGCGCTCAATTTCGCGGGTGAGTTTCTGTTTTCGCGCGACACCCTCGTTGAACGTTTTGGCGATCTTGCCGTTGATACCGGTCCACTCGACGGGAAGGCGGACGGAGAAGTCGCCGTGGTTGACGGCGGTGAGGGCTTCGAGGAGAAGGCGGGGGTCGAGTTGGCCGTCGGGGTCGGCGGCCTGAGGGTGTTTGGTGGACATGGGAGGGTATACCTTAGATTTAGGTAGTCGATCTGAGATCAGTTAGGGGTAGACGACGGTTGGCGGTTCGTGTCAGGGAAACAGCTAGGTGATTTCCTCGCGGAGTTTGCGTTGCATCCCGATCTTTGGGACGAAGCTGTCGGCGCCGGGTCGGGTGGCAGCCGTCCCGGTTGGCGGCATCCTGATCGACGCTCACCATGATGATGCGGAAGCCCGGGTTGAGCCCGCTAATATCGACTGCGGTATCGAGCCGTTCATCGCCGGCAAATGCAGGGGCAGGCTGATGCGGCCCAGCTTGCGCGACGGGGCACAGTCCGTCGCCGGCGGTGACGATGACCGTCACGGCCAATGGACTCGCAAACCCCGCGGAGATTCCAGTCAACATGGCCGGCGAATCCCCCCCCTCGAGCAGGCAGAGGGGTCGCAACGTGTCTGATTGAACCATAACTTAGGAGAGCAGGAAGCCGGGCTTAAGGTCAAGTCAGCCAGGCCGGGCGCGCAATCTGCCCTCTCACCATCAGGTGCAAACACGCGCCCCCATGCCGAGTTCGCGGGAACCAGCTCCGGCGGATCAAATCCATTACCCTGACCCATCATTTCTCACCCCTCATTATCGCGATCGGTGCGACGGTGTATCCGCACATTTCCACCCGCTCCAACGCACCTAGTCGACCAATCACCGCAACAGCAAAGACGTATTCGGCCCCGATCGATTTGCCTCCGACGCGTCGGCCGACCGCTCCAGCTGCCCCAACGCTCAGACCCTTCACCCGCGGCGGCGCTCCGCCCATCGCCGAGCAACCGAATACGCCACGCGCAAAGGAGTGGGCGCAGCCGGTCCGATCCACGACCAGTGCACTCGCGCCTTGAACGGGCGAACCCTCACGCTTGGACTTCAAACGTTTTCACCGCCTTACCCAAACGGCTTCCGTCTAATTTAGAGGAACTGCGGGGCGATGAGTCGGGGCAACCACAGCACGATCTCCGGGAAGAGGATCACCAGCACCAGCAAGACCAACATCGGTAACAAGATCACCGCGACGTCCTTCAGCACCTTCACGACTTTAACGCCGCCGATCTCCGCCGAAATCAAGAGGCACAACCCGTAGGGCGGTGTCACCAATCCGAACGCCAGCGAGATCACCCCAATGATCGCAAAGTGAATCGGATGCATGCCCACACTCGCCGATACCGGCAATAAAATCGTGCCTAGGATAATGATCGCTGGAATGGCATCGATGAACATGCCGATGAGTAAAAACGATGCCGCGATCAACAGTCCGATCGAAATCGGCCCCGAGCCCCACGACGTCACCGCGTCGACCAATGCTTCCGGCACTCTGAAATACGCCAGTAACCAACCGAAGGCCGAAGCCGTCCCGATGCAAAACAGTGACACCGCCGCGAGTCGTCCGGACTCATAGAGCACCTTGGGGAAATCTTTGAGCGCCAACGATCGGTAAATCAAGCCGCCCAATAGAGCCGAGTAAACCACCGCCACCACCGAGGCCTCGGTCGGCGTAAAGAACCCACCCACGATGCCACCGATAATGATCAGGGGCGTCACCAGCGCCAATGCCGCCTGACTGAAAGCAGCCGCAAACTGCCGCCACGAGGAACGCTTATACATCGGGTAACCCCGTCGGTGCGCATAAACCCACACCGTGGCCATCATCCCCAATGCAATCAGCACGCCGGGAACCACGCCGGCCAAAAATAATCCCCCAATCGAAATCGACATCAATCCGCCCCACACCACCATCAATATACTCGGCGGAATGATCACGCCCATCACCGAGGAACAAGCTGTGATCGCGACCGCAAACGGGGCATCATAACCCTGCTTTTTCATCGCCGGAATCAGCAACGATCCAATGCCCGCCGCATCTGCCGTCGAGGATCCCGATATACCAGCAAACAGCATACTCACCATCACATTGATGTGACCCAACCCACCCGGCAGATGTCCCACCGATGCCTTCGCCAAATTCACCAATCGTTCGGTAATTCCAGCCGAATTCATCAGATTGGCGGCCAATAAAAAGAACGGCACGGCCAGCAAAATAAATGAGTTATAGGAACGCCACATCTCCCCCATCAGCAGTGAAGGGGTAAGTCGTTCATCGGCCAAAAGCACCGGCACACACGCCAACCCGAGCGCGAACGAAACCGGCACCCGCAAAACCACCAACACCCCGAAGGTGCCAAACAATACCGCGGCGGCTTCCCCCGGGCTCATCCGTCTCCCTCCTCATCGCCGGACCGCATACGTCGATAATCCTCCACCAGCTTCTCTCCCAAAAAAAACGTCCACGTCACCCCCGCCAGGGGAAACGCGATGTAAATACTCAGCATATTGATCCCGCTCATTTCCGAGGTCTGCCGAAATCCAAACTGCGCAAAGTCATAACCATATCGCACAAACGCCACCGCCAGCAGCAGCATCATACTGTGCACCACCAATCCTGCTATCCCTCGCCCCCGGGCGGTCCGCGGGGTGGGTAATACATCCACCTCGAAGTGCGCCTGATCGCGCACCGCTATCATCGCTCCGATCATCACAATCCAGACGAAACAAAAACGCGCGATTTCCTCTGTCCAAATGTAACGAGGAATGATGCCCGTATAGCGGGATACGATCTGCAGTAAAACCGGCACAATCAGCAGCCCCATCAAAACCGTCAGGGCTGTTTTCAGCCCACGGTGGTAACCGTCGAGAATCCGTTTCATGATTTAGTCGGCGCGATCAGTCCACCGCGTTGATTCGTTTCAGCACCGCCTCGGCGCCGATCTCTTGAGCGTAGGCCTGTTTCACCGGCTCAGCCAATCGCCGTAATTCATCCCGCTCCGTGAACACATGGGTGCGCACCTTCCCTTCGCGCTCCATCGTCGCCAGCACCCCGGCATCCTCGCGCGACTCGGCGGCGCGGCCAAAAGCCCCAGCTTCCAGCCCCGCCCGCAGAATAGCCGCCTGCAGATCCTCCGGTAACCGCCGAAAGGTCTTACCCGCAAAGGCCAGTGGTCGCACGGTGATGGCGTGCCGCGTGAGTGAGATCTCGGGACCCACTTCGTAGAACTTCATCTGCTCAATGCCAGTGGATTCATTTTCCGCCGCATCGATCACCCCGGTCTGCACCGCGTTATAAATCTCATCATAAGCAATGACCGTCGGCGACGCGTGGATGGCAGAAAATATCCGTGCTTGGATTGGCGCGCCCATGACCCGGATATCGAGCCCTTCCAATTCCGCCACCGTCGTGACCGGACGTTGCGCGATGAGGTTACGAATGCCTCCGCCCGCAAAACCGATCAACATCACATCCGCTCGATCCTCCACCTCCTTCACAATGGGCTGCAAAGCGTCCCCTTCCAGCACTCGCCCCCAATGCGCTCGATCACGGAAAAGGAACGGCATGTCCATCAACGGCGCCGCCTTGGAAAACGTCGCCATGTTGGAAGGCGCCACCAACGCGAAGTCCACCGACACTCCCTGACTCATGTAACCAAAAAAGTCCTTCTCCATGCCAAGCCCCCCACTGAGGAAAAACTCAAACTCGATCGGCTGACCGTAATACTCTTTCACCAATCGCTCGAATTCAAAAAGGGTGCGCGAAAAGACATGGTCCGCATCAAACTGACTCGCCCCCCGCAGCGTGATCACCTTCTCCTCTCGAGGAGAACAAGCGGGAAATAAAAACACCGCCGCGGCGGCCAAAGACAAAGTCAGGTTACGAATTCGAAACATAAGAGGTAGCCCTAAAAGTTTAAGCCCGGAGCATCATGGTCAATGCAGCATACCTGCTTCTCTCATCTTCGGCCGCAATCTGAACGGGCCTGAGTTGATGCAACCGGGCAATGCCACCACATGGGACAGAAACCGAAAAAACCGGCCGAAGGTTTGAGTCCCGCGGCATTGTTGAGAAAACCGTCCTAAATACCGTCTCCTTTCGATTAAGATGACGCGGGGTAAAACGGCCGTTGATTGAGATTGCCTTTTGTTAACAATCCAACAAAGACAGTCTCATATCACCCCAGTGGTGATCGAGTTAAACGCGCCCCTCGCCCGGTCGGATTCAGCGGATATTTCGCTTCAAAGCAGCTAAGGCGCGGCGCGCCTGCCCACTCTCCATGGCTTTCAAAATAGCCGCGTGTTCTTTGTGACTTTCCAGCAACTTCCGGTGACGCGAATACGGCAGTCGCATCCCACCCATCAGGGGCAACCACACCGCCTCCAGGCCCGGCACGTCGCTTAAGCGGAGAATCAGGCGGTGAAACTCGATGTCCATCTGCACGACCATTCCCAGATCTTCGTCGCGGCAGGCCAGTTCAAAATGGCGCAGATTTTTGCGCAATCCGCCGAAGTCGATTTCGGTTTCACTCTGCATGAGCTTCCCCATGGCAAAGCTCTCCACCTCAAAACGCATGCCGACCATGATCGGGCGAATTTCTGGTCCCCATAACGGCCCCACGCGAGCGCCCCGGTTGGGTTGCGAGCGCAATAAACCTTCCTGCGTGAGCTGCAAAATGGCATCACGGATCGGGCCACGACTGACGTTAAACCGTTTGGCCAAGGGGATCTCTCGGACCGCCTCATCTTCTTCGAGCTTGCCCGTCAGAATTTCCTGACGGAGTAAATCCGTCACTTGATCGCGCATTAATCGGTAGGTAATCTCGCTCACAGTTATTCTTTGAGGGCACCAAGCACCATGCCTCCGACCATGGCAAGCGGGATGCCGGCCATCATGATTTTGACCACACGGGTCCGTCGGGCCTGATCTCGTAGAATCAGTCTAGCCCCGAGGACATTGAATAAAACCCCAGCGGAACGGTGGTAAATCCCCGCGCCCCTCCGACCGGCGCCTCTCCGCGCAAGATGCGAAAATTACGCAGGCTTCAGCGCAGACCGGCGGACAATAGCCGGGCAAAGACGACGCCAGAACCCGGCCCAGGGGAGCGGCCTCCTCCCCAGTCCATCATCATGCTTCCCCCCATGATATCCCGCCATTTCACTCAAACCCAGGCCTGTTCCCGTGGTGAATTAAAACCCGGCCTCACCGTCCTCCAAATCAGTGTCCATCGGATCGAGACCTTCTGCCTCTCGGCTCCTACGCTGGCAACAGCGCAGCGCCGTGAAGCAAAGCCATTCGTGGTGAACAAACCCTGCCTCACAGCCCTCAAAAAAAACGACCGCCGGGCGCGAACGTCCGGCGGTCTTCTTTATGTGGCACCTTTTTTCAGGCACCTGGTCGGGCGAGAAGTCCAACTAACAGAAAGGTGCGATATTCCATCTATTGACTCAATCAAATTACCCCTAAAATCATGCGCCAAATTGCCCCGTAAATCGCCCCCATTTTACCACTTAAACCCTTCACTTTCTCGACAAAATCTATACGCTTTCAAACTTCGTTTAATTCGGCCCCAGTGAAGCCTAATTCGGTCCGCTAGATTGAGTCGCCTCCTCGCTTAAAATCGATTGAATCAATTCACAATTTCTCCTCCCTCTGAAGTCGCACTGAGTCAGCCTCTCAATGGCCAGAAAATAGCGTCACAAAACCCTAAAGTTTCCCCCGCCGCCCAAAGTTTTTCCCGCTCGTCTTCTTTCTCGTGCAACGCCCGAACCATCTCGACGATGAATACGGCATACCAATCCCCGCTCCCCCGCCTTTATCCGGATCGTATCTGTGTAATTTGTTCCTCAACTGCCCATTCTGGGCACCCGTTTGTTCCCTCCGCGCCCGATGGGCACCCGCCTCAGTCACCCACTCCGCTCACTTCGTTCACTCCGGGGCAAGTCACTTCGGCGCACCATCTACGCGCTCCC
>Ga0222651_1000549_pt1 | contig 23009 bp, 19 predicted proteins | sample AntAcemetagen369_FD_179855 | JGI IMG/M metagenome (GOLD analysis project Ga0222651, IMG submission 179855) | Saline water microbial communities from Ace Lake, Antarctica - #369 | ecosystem: Environmental > Aquatic > Non-marine Saline and Alkaline > Saline | place: Antarctica: Ace Lake...
GCCGTAACGCCGTTACCCTGCATCAGGGGCACGGGCTGACCAGCTTTTCCGACAACCGGTCACGCACCGGCGAGGAACTGGCCCGGTCGATGGCCCTGCAACTGGTCAACGACATCCACCCCAAAGTGGTGCAGACGCCAAATGTCATCCTGTGTATTTCGCCGGAACATTACCGCATCTTCGAACAGGATGGCTGGGACCGCGCGAAGATCGAGGACAAGCTGCACGAATACACCACCCGCCCCGGCAAGGACCTGGTGCAGGGTGCCCACGGCGTGCCCGAAGGTGTCTCGCCGGAGAAAATGAAAGACATGATGCCGAAATTCTGGCGCGACCACGGACTGCTGATCGTGCGTTGCGGCGGTACCGCCGGATTGCTGTCCGCCATTATCGGCGGCTGGAGCGGCGGCCGGAATCACGATGAAATCCAACCCGTAACCAAGGAGTTCTGAGCATGGCAGAAGAATTGTTCATGCGGGACCCGACGAGCGAGGCGTCCTCGACGCTGCGCGCGCCGGTACCGTTCCCACCGGATATCACCGGCAAGACCATCGCATTGCTGGACATCGCCAAGGAACGCAGCGACGAGTTCCTCGACACGCTGGAAACCCGCTTCACGGCTGGCGGCTTCATCGTCAAGCGCTACCGCAAGGCGAGCAATTCGAAGAACGCCGCACAGGACATCGTCCAGGCCATCGTCAGCGAAGCCGACATCGTCGTCGAAGGGCTGGCGGATTGAGGCTCGTGTACGTCGTGCAGTTTGCATGACATCAACACGCTCGACAAACTCGGCATTCCCGGCGTGATCGTCGCCACCACGGAGTTCATGCCCGCAGCCGCCTCGCAGGCAAAGTCGCTCGGCTTCGAACCGGCCATAAAATGGGTCCCGCACCCGATCCAGAACCGCACGAAGGACGAGCTGGCGGCCATCGCCGACGCGGTCTACGAGCCAATCATGGAAACGCTGCGGGGAACGGCAAGCTAACGAATAGGGTTGTTGCCGCAATCACGCCCGCCATGGCCGACACGTTGTGGCGGGCGTTTTCCTTTACCCCGCATCGTGGAAAATCACCCCCAGCGTAAACCGCGCGCCCGAGCGCACGCGGCTGACGCCGTGGCGCATGGTCAGGCGGTGGTGGCCGTGTTTGCCCTGTCCCGGGCGCTGGCGGACGGGGAAGATGACGGCGTCGCCCTGACCTAACGGCACGACCTCGGCGCGGGACTGCATGCGGGGGCGCTGTTCGGTGAGGATGAATTCGCCGCCGGTGAAGTCTTCGCCGGGGCGGGACAGCAGGATCGCGACCTGTAACGGGAAGACATGTTCGCCATACAGGTCCTGGTGCAGGCGGTTGTAATCGCCTGGCCCATAGCGCAGCAGCAGCGGCGTCGGCTTGGTCTGCCCCGCCGCGTGGCAGCGCGCCAGATAGTCAGCGTGATCCGGCGGGAAGCGCGTGTCGATATTGAGCGCAGCGTGCCAGCGGTTGGCGATTGCCGCCAGTGCGGGATACAGCGTCGTGCGCAGCGCTGCCACGGGGTCCGGCAGCGGGTAGTCATAGTAGCGGTATTCCCCCTGGCCATAGCCGTGCCGGCCCATCACCACGCGATTTCGAAAGCTGGCATCCGCATCGAACCCGGCGGCGATACCCGCACAGCACACCGGGTCCAGCAGACCATCCACGACCGCATGGCCATGCGCATCCAGGTCGGCTTCGAGTTTCGCCCAGCTCAAATTATCCCACAGTTTTTTCATGATCGCCTCCGACCGCCATCATGCGGGCCGGCGCTGCCCGCGCCACCCGAAACTTGCGACGTTGCCGGTCAGGCCACGTCGAGCAGGCGGCGGACGGTCTGGGCGAGGACCGCGCGTTTATAGGGTTTCGGCAGGAAGGTCACCCGGTCCCCGGATTCAACGATTTCGCTGCGGGCGTAGCCGGACGTATAAAGAACCCGGGCATTGGGGTGATACTCCCGGACGATTTCCGCGACGGCCTTGCCGTTCATGCCTTTGGGCATGACCACATCCGTGATCAGCAGATCGAGCGGCGGCAGTTTTTCCAGCTTCGCGACCGCTTCGGGACCGTCGGCGGCGGATGAAACGCGGTAACCCAGTTTTTCCAGTGACGCCACCACGAACGCCCGGACATCGGGATCGTCCTCCACAACAAGAACAAATTCGTTGCCGCTGGGCGAATCCGCCGCCACCGGTGCCACCAGCCGGGGCTTGCGACGCACTTCCTTGGCCCGTGGCAGGTAAAGCCGGATTGTCGTGCCTTTCCCCGCCTCGCTATCGACGATGACATGGCCACCGGACTGCCGGACGAAGCCGTAGACCATGCTGAGCCCCAGGCCACTGCCCTTGCCAATTTCCTTGGTCGTGAAGAACGGCTCGAAAATTCGCTCGCGGACGCCGTCCGGCATGCCGGTCCCCGTGTCGGAGATCGACACCATGACATAGGGCCCGGGCGTTGAAATATCATCGCCTGTTTCCCGGCCCAGGATCGCGTTTTCCGTCGATATCCGCAGCGTCCCGCCGTCCGGCATGGCATCGCGGGCATTGATGGCGAGATTGAGCAATGCATTTTCCAACTGGCCCGGATCAATCACCACCCAATCCAGTTTTTTCGCCAGGTTACATTCGATTTCGATATTTTCGCCCAGGGTTCGCCGCATCAGTTCGGTCATTTCGGTCACGAGCACATTGGCGTCATTGCGGGACGGGTTGAGCGTTTGCCGACGCGAAAAGGCCAGCAGGCGCTGGGTCAGTTCGGCACCACGAAGGGTCGCCTTCAGGGCGCCTTCCTTCAGCGTGTCCAGCTCCGTCCCCGCTTCGATGTAGTCGTTCATGAATTCCAGATTGCCCAGGATAATCGCCAGCAGATTGTTGAAATCATGCGCGACGCCACCGGTCAGTTGCCCGACGGCTTCCATCTTCTGCGACTTCAGGATTCGCTGCTCCGCTTCCACCTCCTCGGTAACATCCCGGTCCACCCCGACGACGCGAAGCGGCGTGCCGGCGGCATTGCGGTGCACCAGCGCATGCGATTCCATGTGATGAATGCTTTGGTCCGGCCAGAGAATTCGATACGACGCGTGGAACAGGCGTTTGCCTTCCAGCGCATCCGCAATCGCACGCCGCGTTCGCACCAGATCATCGGGATGGACGGCGCTTCGCCAGTATGCTTCCGCATCGTCCAGCCCTTCGCCGGGCAGGCCGTATAACTGGCACATCCGTTCGTCCCAGACCTGCCGCCCCGTCGTCAGGTCGTTGTCCCAGATCCCCATCCCACCGGCGCGTGCGGCCAGGCTCAACCGTTCGGCCAGGACATGCAGGTTTTCTTCGGACTGTTTTCGACTGGATATATAACGGACAACCCCTTCGACACCGTCGAGGGCACCGTCGGCATCACGCCGGTATTGTGCGCTTACCGATACCCATTCGGCCCTTCCATCCTTCGTCTTTTGCTGCGCCTCATAGTCACGGATTCTGCCGCCGGCGGCGTCCAGCGCGGCGAGAAGCCGGGTCCGCTCATCCGGGTCGAAATAAAAATCAGCGATATGCCGACCCAGCATCTCTTCCTGCGTGTAGCCCAGAAACTCAGTGACCGATGGCGACACGATTGTAATCCGCCCTTCCCTATCCACCCGGTAGAACGTGTCTGTCATCGTATCGAGGATGTTTCGGAAATCCGTGTCGCGCCGTTCATTCTCCCTGTGTTGCTCGGCCCGGGTGATGATTTCGGTCATCAGCAGACAAAGCAGCGCCGTAACCGGCGTAAATGTTATCAGCATCGCGATACCGGTGGACCCGGTAATTTCGGCATATTCCGGGCTTGGCACGATAAAATACCAGGGCAATGCCGCCACATGCAGCAGCAGACCAAATAACAGGAAATTCAGAAAATTCGGTGCGACGCGTTTCCGCCGGCGAAGCCAGAAGAACCCCAGGCCGATAACGGCGGAGGACAGAATGATGACGGAACCGCCCATGGCGCCGGCCCCGCCAAGCCATAGCCGGCAGGCGATAGCGATTGCACTGGATATGATCGCAACGGTGACACCGCCAAAGGCGCTGCCGATACCGATGAACAGCATGCGCGCATCGAACAGCATGCCGGGGCCAAGTTCGACTGGGGTGGAAATGGCGACAACCGCCGCCACACCAAACAGGACACCACTAACGATGTTGCGAATACCGGGTTTGTCTTCCAGCTTCTCCCAGGTCAGGGAGACCACGTAGAACACCCCCAGAAAGAGCCCCGCTCCCTTGGCAAGTTCCGTTACTGAATTCTCGAGTGACAAAATTCCACCCTATGGGTTGTTACCTGACCTGCAACCCGCAGATTTCGCCCGCTCTGCGCCTGTTTTCGGATATGCTGTTTAGTGATTAATTATCGTTATTAGATATCTAAAAACATTAACACTACTTTAAATATTAGTACACTTGATTTTACGCCGCCCCTCCTCAGCCAGCACGCCGTGGCATAGCCGAAATCCGGTATTCCGCGATCGCGGGATGGGATGAAACGGGAGAAGGTCGCTATTGTGCGAGGTTTTGCCAAAAGGGCGCGATGTCACCGGGCAAAACAAACGCCGGGCAGTGGATTGGCCGCGCGGCGTGGGATCGTGAGCAGTCAATCGCCGGACCGACGGATACCGTATAGGCCACAATCAAACGAATGGCGCCCGCAATGACGATGGAAGGGTCAGTGCGGGACCGTACAGGGGCTGTATCGCTTTAACCCCGATGGCTTGCCGGCGGGGTTAAGGAAGTATTGTCCGGCGCGGCTATTCCTTGAACCGCTTCAGTTCGCCGGTGAGAACCTTCTTCGGTTCCCCTTCCATGGTGCGGGAGAAGCGCAGGGACATCCCTTCATCCGTCAGTGTGCGGTGATAGGCCTGCATGTCGTAGGTACCGTCATCAGTGACGATCAGCGCATAGACCGATAATGTATCGCCCTTGATCCGCGACCAGACATAAGGGTCGCCTTTCATGGGATCATTCGGCCGCTTGCCGCCAAACACGTCCTTGCGCATCCCCGACTGAAAAATATTGTCGCGATTGGTACGCTGGAAATCGATGGAATAGGATTTCCGCTTGGAATCGCCATCCTTTCGATGCGTCACGGTCGACCAGGAAATATTGAATCCGCGCTTGATTTCCTTGATTTCGACATTGATGTCGCGCTCTTTCACCGCGCCGTCGTCGCCGGAGACCGAACGGCCGACATATGTGCCGTAGAAATCATCGATCTTGCGTTCCGCCGCCCATGCCGATGCGCATGTCACCGCCATCAAAACCGCTATACAGGTTCCCAAGATCCTATCGCGTCGCATTCCGGTTCCTTCCGTTCTCGTTCCCGCAGCCCGACCAGCTTTGCAGCACCACGACCTGCGTCAAATCCGTCTTCAGGTACCGAAGACCTTTTGCAGCAGTTCCGTCGTGCGCTTGGTCGGGTTCTCCCGGATCGCTGCCTCTTCCCGACCGAGAAACAGGAACAGCGCGCCGAGCGCCTTATCCAACACATGCGACGTTAAATTCGCCTTAACATCAGGGACAAAAGGCATCGACTTATACTGGCCGATCATCGCGTCATACGCCTTGACCGCCCCCACTTCCGACAGCGAGGAATCAACAACCGGACGCATGCTGTCCGCCAGCGGGCCGGTCATTTTACCCTTGAAATACTGTGTCGCCGCATCCTTCGGACCGTCATAGATGCGTTTCACGTCATCCATGCTCATACCTTCAATGGCGTCCCAGAAGACTGCCTTAGCCTTCGGTGCCGCCGCTTCCGCGGCGCGGTTGAGCTTCAGTTCCAGGTCGTCGGCCATTTGCGACATGCCCGCGGTCTTCAACACCGACTGCACCTTCTTCAGGCTGTCGGGCAGCGGGATATGAATTTCCGGGTTGGCATTAAAACCATCCGCCGTGCCGACCGCGTTGACGACCCGCTCGGTGCCCACCTTCAGCGCCTCACGCAGCCCCGCGGCAATTTCATCCGTGGCGAGCCCCATGCTGCCTTCGGGTGCCGACTTGGTCACCGATTCAAGCATCTGCTTGCCCTTGTCGAAGAAACTCTGCGACTGGGCGGGCATGGCGGCGGCGGAAACCAGTCCGACCACGGCGACGGCATACAAAATTGAAATTCGGGTCATGGATCAGCCTTTCCGTTTCTGGGCGCCTATCACAGGCTGCCATACTCTTTATATTGGGCGCACACTCGCACCAACAAGACAATCCGGTACTATTACCATTGGGAGAAGTACGTATGAAGTATTGCGCGTCCGACAGCACCGGGTTTGCGGGTCCGGCGGACGCCATAAATTGACAGCCGCGCCTGACCAGAAGGAAGGCCTTGGCACGACATCCCTGTCCGCGGCTGCCCTGTCGATTGTGCTGATGGGCGACGCATTGCTCTATGTGGTCCTGCCGGTCAGTGCGGAGGCCTTCGGCGTCAGCATCATCTGGGTTGGCGTGCTGCTATCCGCCAACCGCTTTGTACGAATTGTGAGTTACGGCGCGGTCGCGCGCCTCACCGAGGCGCTGGGCGTCAGGCGCATTGCGATCCTCGGCTGCGCAACGGGTGCGGCTTCCACCATCATGTACGGGCTGTTCGATGGCGGGCCGGTGCTGCTGGCCGCGCGGCTGGTCTGGGGCCTGTCCTATGCCGCGCTGATCCTCGCCTGCCTGTCCTATGCGGTGGACGACCGGACGCGCGCCGGCACCCGCGTCGGGTTGAGCCACGCTATCCAGCAGTTCGGCCCGGCCCTGGCGCTGACCGGCGGGGCATGGCTCGCGGGCTATGCCGGCCCACAGGTGACATTCGCCTATATCGGGGTTATCTCATTGCTCGCCATTCCGGTGGCCTGGATGCTGCCGCGCGAAACCGGCCCGGCGCAGCGGCGGGACTCGCCGTGGCTGCCACGCCCGGAACGGATGGACCTGCTGTTTTTTACGGTGGGCCTGACCATCGACGGCGCGTTCACCATGACGATCACGATCCTGCTGACCGGCGTGCTGTCGCTTGAATCGGCAATTCTCGGCGGCGGCATGATCTTTGTGTTCCGGCGTTTCGCCGAAGCCGTTTTCGGCCCGCTTGGCGGCATGCTGGGAGACCGGGTCGGGGTCGGCAAAACATTCTTCGCCGCAACCGCGCTATCCGCTGCGGGACTGGCGGCAATCGCCCTGGGGTATCTGTATGCCGGTGCCATCGCGGTGGTCGTCGGCCGCGCCATCATCGCCGCCGTGGGCCCCGCTGCCGTCGCCCTGCGCAACCCGCCAGAACGCGTCATGCATCGGCTGGCGACAATGCAGAGCTGGCGCGACCTTGGCGCCGCGCTGGGCCCGCTCGCGTCAGGCTTCGTCATCGGCGTATGGGAATTGCCCTCCTTATACTGGGGGCTCGTCGTGGCACTCGGTATCGGCATGCTGATCCAGGCAGCCCCGCGGCGTTAGGCTGAGGGCTCGGAAACCAGTCCGGATGATTGCAGCGAACACGCGTGCCGGACCACACGCATGACGAACCATTGGCAAAAAATTGACCAGCGCCTATCGTTTCACACGCAAAGCGGGATTCGTTCGGGGGGACGCCGCTATTTTGAATATTCGCAATAATAATTGACAGTCAAACGAGACGTCCACCCGGGTTATCCCACTCAACCGCGAGGGAGAAAGGGAGTTTACCCATGTCATTGAAGAAAATATTGGGCGTTAGCGCAGCCGTAATCGCGTTCGCCGCCAGTTTCAACACCGCCCAGGCCGCGTGGCCCGAAAAACCAATCACCATCTACTGTCCGTATTCCGCGGGCGGTGGCACGGACGCGACCGCACGCTTCTTCGCAGCGGGCCTGCGCAAGGAACTCGGCGTTGCCGTCAATGTCGTGAACCGCACCGGCGCGAACGGGCTGACAGGCCATTCGGCACTGGCAAATTCCAAACCGGACGGTTATTCGATTGGCCTGATCGCCCAGGCGATCGGCTTGTATCACTGGCAAGGCATGAAGCTGAGCTACAAGGACCTCACACCACTGGCGATGTTCAACTTCGATCCGGCCGGTTTCCAGGTCGGGCCGAGCAAGGCTCACATCAAGAATGCCATGCAGGCGATTGAAGAATTGAAAGCCGATCCCTCCAAATGGAACCTCGGCGGCGGTGGTCGCATGGGTAGCTGGGGCATGGCCTTTACCAAGGTCGCACTGGAATTCGACATGGACCCGTCCGTTTACAGCTGGATCGCCGCGGGTGGTGCCGCGCCGTCGCTCACAGAACTGGCAGCCGGCGGTATCGACCTTGCACCGACCTCCTTGCCGGAAGCCAAGGGCCTGATGGATGCGGGCAAGATTCGCTCCCTGGCAATCATGTCCGACAAACGGCATCCCACATTCCCTGATGTCCCGACAATGGAAGAAGCCACAGGCAAAAAGATCATTGCCGGCGCCTGGCGCGCCGTCGCGGCTCCCAAGGGCCTGCCAGACGATATCAAGGCAAAGTATCTTGCTGCGCTTCGGACCGTCTGGGAGTCGGAAGACTTCAGGAAGGGCATGGACAAATTCGGTTACGGCATGGACTGGAAACAGGGTGCGGAACTGGACAAGTTCCTCGTCGACAACGATGCCAATGCCGGCCGGATCCTGAAAGCGACCCAAGGCAAGAAGTAAGTTCGCCTTACCGTTTCAGAACGGATCAGGGGGAGGCTTCGGCCTCCCCCTTTTTTATGCGCGCTGCGCCGCCTTGGCTTCGATCCGCCGTGCATGCAGGATTGGTTCGGTATAACCGCTGGGCTGGCTGCGCCCTTTGAACACCAGATCACAGGACGCCTGAAAGGCGATGCTGCCTTCCAGATCCGCCGCCATGGGCCGGTAACCCGCATCCCCCGCATTCTGCGCATCGACCACTGCCGCCATGCGTTTCATCGTATCGTGCACCTGGTTTTCGGTGCAGATGCCATGATGCAGCCAATTGGCAATATGCTGGCTGGAAATGCGCAACGTGGCGCGGTCTTCCATCAGGCCGATATCGTTGATGTCCGGCACCTTGGAACAGCCGACACCCTGGTCGATCCAGCGCACGACATAGCCCAGAATGCCCTGCGCGTTGTTGTCCAGTTCCTGCTGGATTTCTTCCGGCTGCCAGTTCGGTCGGTCGGCCAGCGGGATCGTCAGGATATCATCCAGCGCAGCACGGGGGCGGCTGGCAAGTTCCTGCTGCCGCGCGGCCACATCGACTTCATGGTAATGCACCGCATGCAGCACCGCCGCCGTCGGCGATGGCACCCAGGCCGTGTTGGCCCCGGCGCGGGGGTGGCCGATTTTCTGTTCCAGCATGGCCGCCATCAGGTCCGGCATGGCCCACATGCCCTTGCCGATCTGGGCGCGGCCCCGCAAGCCACAGGCAAGACCGATATCGACATTCCAGTCCTCATAGGCCGCAATCCAGGGCGACAGCTTCATATCGCCCTTGCGGATCATCGGCCCCGCTTCCATCGAGGTATGCATCTCGTCGCCGGTCCGGTCCAGGAAGCCGGTATTTATGAAGCACACCCGCTTGCGCGCCGCACGGATGCATTCCTTCAGATTGACGGTCGTGCGGCGTTCCTCATCCATGATGCCCATCCGCATCGTATTGGCGGGCAGGCCCAGTCCCTGCTCGACCCGCCCGAACAGCGTATCGGTAAAGGCAACTTCTTCCGGCCCGTGCATCTTCGGCTTCACGATATAGACCGCGCCGGTGCGGCTGTTGCGGCGCGACGTGCTCTCGCTGATATCGTGGATCGCGATCATGCCCGTCGCCATCGCATCCAGTATCCCTTCCGGCACTTCATTGCCGTCACGGTCCAGGATTGCCGGCGTCGTCATCAGATGACCGACATTGCGGATCAGCATCAGGCTGCGGCCCGGCAGGGTCAGCGTGCCGCCAGCGGGTGCTGTAAATTCACGGTCGGGGTTGAGCCTGCGCTCGACCACCTGTCCGCCCTTGTCGAACCGGTCCGACAGGTCGCCCTTCATCAGGCCCAGCCAGTTGCGGTAAACCAGCACCTTGTCTTCGGCATCCACGGCGGCAACGGAATCCTCGCAATCCTGGATCGTTGTCACCGCTGCTTCCATGACCATATCGGACACACCCGCCGGATCGTCCTTGCCGATGAAATGGCTGCGGTCGATGCAGACCTCGATATGCAATCCGTTATGCACGAACAGAACCGAATCCGGTTCTGCCGGGTCGCCAAGATAACCGGCAAACGCGGCCGCATCTTTCAGCGTGGTGGTCTTGCCGTCCTGCAGCGCCACAACCAGCGCGCCATCCGCAACCGAATACGCGGCGGCATCGCCATGCGACCCCGCCGCCAGCGGCACGGCCCGATTCAGGATATCCCGCGCAAAGGCGATCACTTTCGCACCACGGGCGGGGTTAAAGCCGCCGGATCGCGTGGCGCCATCGTCTTCGGAAATCGCGTCGGTGCCGTATAGCGCATCATACAGGCTGCCCCAGCGGGCATTGGCGGCATTCAGCGCGTAGCGTGCGTTCATCACCGGCACGACCAGTTGCGGACCCGCGATGCTGGCGATTTCCGGGTCGGTTTCCGGTGTATCGGCGCTGAAATCCGCACCTTCCGGCAACAGGTAACCAATCTCGACCAGGAAGGCGCGATAGGCGGCGGCATCGAGGGCCTGCCCCTTGCGGTCGCGGTGCCAGGCATCGATCTGCGTCTGCAGGTCTTCCCGCTTCTGCAGCAGCGACCGGTTAACCGGCGCCAGGTCATGGACAATCGAATCGAGCGCCGACCAGAATGTGGCAGCCGAAACGCCGGTGCCGGGCAGTGCTTCAGCGGTGATAAAATCGTGCAGGCTCGCAGCGACCTGAAGGCCACCTTCCTGAATTCTTTTGGTCATTTTGTTCAAATTGTCCTTGTTCCTGTTTGGAGTCGTGACAACACCGGTACAGCAATAATTGCACCAATTTATCAGCAGGTTATTAACGTTTCAGGGTCAGCCGCATCGCCGACGGCAGCACCGGAAGCGAGCCGCTTATATATCAATATATAAGATGGATAAATGACTTAGTTCAGTCCGTTTCACCGGATTGCCGATTGAAATGGCAAAACAACGTGTGCAACCGTTTCCACCGCTTTACGGCGCGCGCGTTGGCAAACAGGGAGACCGGGCTTGTCGCCGTGGGAAGCGCGGCGCTACTGTGACGCATTCATCGTCAATGTGACGCCAAATTAAGCGCAAACAGCACCGATTCGGGAGAATAACCATGAGCAAGGCCCTGGAAGGCATCCGTATCATCGATATGACCCATAATCAGGCGGGTCCCGCCTGTTGCCAGATTCTGGCCTGGCTCGGCGCCGATGTCATCAAGCTGGAACCGCCCAAGGGCGGCGACGTCGCCCGGGTCGTGCAGCGCGATATTCCGGATCAGGACAGCCTGTTCTTTCTGGTCTTCAACGCCAACAAGCGCAGCCTGACGCTGAATCTCAAATCTGAAGAAGGCAAGAAGCTGTTCCGCAAGCTGCTGGCGGAATCCGATGTGCTGGTGGAAAACTATTCGCCGGGCGCGCTGAAGCGGATGGGCTTCGGCTGGGACGTCATCCAGGAAATCAACCCGAAGCTGGTCTATGCCACGGTCAAGGGGTTCGGCACCTATGGCCCGTACAGCCACTTCAAGAGCTTTGAACCCATCGCCCAGGCCATGGGCGGCGCGATGAGCATCACCGGTCATCCGGGCGGGCCGCCAACCTATAACTGGGCGGCAATCGGCGATTCGGGTACCGGCATGCATCTGGCCATCGGCATTCTGGCGGCGCTGCAACAGCGCCATACCACCGGCAAGGGCCAGGAAGTGGAAGTATCCATGCAGGATGCGGTGCTGAACCTCAACCGGGTCGCGATCCGCGACCATCAGCGGTTCGGCAAACCCAAGGAGCGCACGGGCAATCAGCTTGGCAACACCGTGCCCGGCACGACCTACCCCACATCACCCGGCGGTCCCAACGATTACGTCTTCATTTTCGCCCAGCCACAGATGTGGGAAGCCTTTCTGGGGGCCATCGACCGGCCGGACCTGAAGGATAACCCCAAATTCGCCACGGGCGAGGCACGCTGGGAAAACCGCGAGGAAATGGACGCCATCGTCGAGGAATGGACGAAAACCAAGACCAAATACGAGGTCATGAAGATTCTGGGCGATGCAGGCGTTCCGTCCGGCGCCGTGCAGGATACCGGGGAACTCATCAAGGACGAACATCTGCGGGAACGCGAGATGATCGTCGATATCGATTTCCCGAACCGCGGCGTATATCACACGTTGGGTTGCCCGATTAAATTGTCGGATTCCCATGCCGATATCGTCCGGCCCCCGCTGCTTAGCGAGCATACGGACGAGGTTCTGGAAGGCCTGTGCGGCGTCGATCCGCAGGATCTGGCCCGATTGCACGACGACGGCGTCGTTTAGGACGAATTGTTGCCGCGTATTCGCAAACCGTTAACGGCGATTGTGTATCCATTGTTCAGGATTGCACAATCGCCTGATATCGGTTGAGATAGGATTATGGGTTTACAGCGTCTCCTTCGTTCCATTTTTGCGGGTCGCACGGCACAGCGCGTCGTGGGTTCCGATGCGCAAATCTTTGTGGACGACACGCCGCACCCGGTTATCGACTGGAGCGAAACCGGCCTGCGTCTGGAAAGGTTTCCAGGCGGCCCCAAAGCCAATGACCGCTTCGCCTTTCGTTTTGTCCTGCCACTGACCAGTGAAGATGTTTTCGAATTCGACGCCTGGGCGGAGGTCATCCACAATGACGAGTCCGGCATCGGCATCCGCTATCTGTCGCTGGAGGAAAACCTCGCGGCACGGCTTCGGGCCGTGGTCCGCGTCATGGGCACCACCGATGTGACGCTCCCCAAAGGGGCGATCAGCTACGACTGACCGGCCCTTCCGCGCCTGCCGGGCGACGCAACCAACGCACGATACTTGAATCTGCGGGTCATAGAATTTACCGTTCCCATTCCTGATTTCGGCGACACGCTCGTGCCGCCAGACACCCGTATGAATTGAGAGGCTTTTAAATGGGAACGAACGACGATTGGCTTGCCCTGGTTACGGAAGAAACCCTTGAGCCGGATCTGCCGATCTGCGACCCACACCACCATCTTTGGGATTTCCAGCTTGAACGGGTCGAACCCCGCTACCTGATCGATGAACTGCTGAACGATACGCAAAGCGGCCACAATATCGTTTCCACCGTCTTTATCGAATGCGGCACCATGTTTCGCGAAGACGGACCGGAAGGCATGAAACCGGTCGGCGAAGTCGAATTCGCCAACGGCATTGCCGCGATGGGGGCATCCGGGCTGTACGGCAAGACGCGGGTTGCCGCGGGAATCGTCGGCCATGCGGATTTGATGCTCGGTCAGGCAGTGGGGGATGTGCTGGACGCGCAAATCGCCGCCGGCAACGGCCGCTTCAAGGGCATCCGCCACATGGTGACCTACGACGCCGATCCGGCGGTGCCCAACGGGCGCAACATCAACCGTCCCGGCCTTTGCATGGAGCCCGCCTATCGTGAGGGCCTCAAGGAGCTGACGCGGCGCGGCCTGACCTTCGAAGGCTGGTGCTATCATCCGCAACTGCCGGAGATGGTCGACCTGGCGCGCGCCAACCCGGATCAGGTCATCATCATGAACCATATGGCCGCCCCCCTGGGTCTGGGCGAATTCGCCGGCCGCCGCGACGAAATTTTCGAGACCTGGAAGAAGGATTACGCCGATCTGGCCGCCTGTCCGAATGTGATCGCCAAGCTGGGCGGGATGGGCATGCATTATTTCGGGTTCGGCTGGCAGGATCGTCCGAAACCGCCGACCAGCGACGAACTGGTGACCGCGACCAAGCCGTATTTCGACTTCGCAATCGAAGCCTTCGGCCCCGACCGCTGCATGTGGGAATCGAACTTCCCGGTCGACAAGCTGAGCTGCAGCTACAACATCGTGTGGAATTCGTTCAAGAAAATCTCGAAGGATTTCTCCGCCGACGAAAAGGCGAAGCTGTTCCACGATACCGCGACGCGAATCTACAGCCTGTAATCGGGAAAAATCAGAACAGACGACAGGGAGAAACGACATGGCACGGAATACCGCCTGGCTGAATCAGGTTCAGGAAAAGCCCCTCGACCCCGCAATGCCGATCTGCGACCCGCATCACCATTTGTGGGAATTCCGCCACGAGCGGGTTGCCGACCGCTACCTTCTGGACGAAATCCTGGAAGACACGAATAGCGGGCATAACATCGTTTCCACCGTGTTCATCGAATGCGGCGCCATGTACCGCAAAACCGGCCCGAAGCACATGCGCTGTGTCGGCGAGACCGAATTCGTCAACGGCATCGCCGCCATGGCGGCCTCGGGCCTGTACGGCAAGACGCAGGTCGCCGCCGGAATCATCGGTACCGCCGACCTGACCCGCGGCAGCAAGGCGGGCGCGGTACTGGATGCGCAGATTCTGGCAGGCGGTGGCCCCAAGGGCCGGTTCAGGGGCATCCGCCACAGTGCGAGCTGGGACGCGGACCCGATCATTCCCCGGGGCCGTCTCGACCCGATCAAGGGCCTGTATCTGGATTCGACCTTCCGCGAAGGGTTCGCCGAACTGGCACCCCGCGGCCTCAGCTTCGAAGGCTGGTGCTATCACCACACGATCCCGGAACTGACCAGCCTGGCCAAGGCCTTCCCGGACACGACGATCATCCTGAATCATTTCGGCGGCCCGCTGGGTATCGGCCCGTATGAAGGCAAGCAGGACGAAATCTTCAAGACCTGGCGCAAGGACATCACCGAGCTGGCGAAATGCCAGAATGTGGTGGCAAAACTGGGTGGGCTAAACATGGAAATGAACGGCTTCGGCTGGCACCTGCGCCCGATGCCGCCGACCAGCGACGAGTTGGTCACGGCATACCGGCGCTATTTCGAACACACCATCAACAAGTTCGGCCCTGACCGGTGCATGTTCGAATCGAATTTCCCGGTCGACATGGTGAGCTGCAGCTACAACGTGCTGTGGAACGCCAACAAGAAAATGGCCAAGGGTGCTTCGGCGAAAGAGAAAGCAGCACTGTTCCTCGACACGGCGACCCGCGTCTACCGCCTGTAGCCGGGGCACAAGCCGTGGCGAAAAACGATGACTGGCTAGCGCTGACCCCCGAAGAAACACTGGAGCCGGCGCTGCCGATCTGCGACCCGCACCATCATTTGTGGGATGCCCGCAGTGCCCGGCTGACGCCGCGTTACCTGCTGGAAGAGGTTTTGCGGGACCTGACCAGCGGCCACAATGTCGTGTCGACCGTCTTCATCGAGTGCGGGGCGATGTACCGGCAGGATGGCGAGGATGCGATGAAATTCGTTGGCGAGGTCGAATTCGCGAACGGCATCGCGGCGATGAGCGCATCCGGCCTGTATGGCAAACCCCGGGTCGCCGCCGGTATCGTCGGGACGGCAAACCTGCTGGGCGGCAGTGCCACGGGCCGCGTTCTGGATGCGTTGATCGCAGCGGGAAACGGCCGGTTCAAGGGTATTCGCCATGGCGGGTCATGGGATGCCAGCGACGCCGTCAACAACCCCCGCCCCAACCCGACCACCCCGCCGATGGCGGGCCTGTTCAACATGCCCGCCTTCCGCGAGGGATTCGCCGAACTGGCGCCGCGGGGCCTGTCTTTCGAGGGCTGGTGCTTCCACCCGCAGATTCCGGAACTGACCGATCTGGCCCGGGCCTTTCCGGAAACGGCAATCATCTTCAACCATTTCGGCGCGCCACTGGGGATTGGCCCCTATAGCGGAAAGCGCGACGCGATATTTCCAGTCTGGCAACAATATGTGGCTGAGCTCGCGACCTGCCCGAACGTCTATGCCAAGCTCGGCGGGATCAACATGCCCCTGAACGGGTATGGCTGGCATGAACGGCCCAGCCCCCCCACCAGCCAGGAACTCGCAGACACAACGCGACCGTATTACGACTTCACGGTGGAACAGTTCGGTCCCGACCGCTGCATGTTCGAATCCAACTTTCCGGTCGACCTCATCACCTGCAGCTACAATACCCTGTGGAATACGTTCAAGCGGCTCTCGACGGGTTATTCCGCAGACGAAAAATCCGCCCTGTTCCACGACACCGCTACCCGGGTCTATCGCCTTTCAAATTAGCTGGTCACCCGCAAACCGTCGTCACAGATTGACTCAATCTGCTCGGGGATTCTGGTAATCAATTCTTTGTCGCAAACCGTCGTCGCAGATTGACTCAACCTGCTCGGGGATTCTGGTAATCAATTCTTTGTCGCAAACCGTCGTCGCAGATTGACTCAACCTGCTCGGGGTTTGCTCTAGAACCAGTGCAGACGGCGCAGCAGCAGCAACTCGCCAGCGACGACCGCGACCAGCAGAACACTCACCAACCCGAAGGCCCAGGGCCAATCGGCCCCGGGAATACCCGCCACATTAATACCCAGCAGCCCGGTGATGACCGTCAGCGGCAGGAATATTCCGGCGACAACCGAAATCACATACATGTTCTTGTTCATCTGTTCATTCAGGTTGCTGGACATTTCATCCTGAACGAATGTCGCCTTTTCCCGGGCGATATCGAGATCTTCCAGATAGCGGATCAGCCGGTCTGCCACGCCGCGCAGCAATTGCCGGTCCACCGGCGTCAGCCAATCCAGCGCCTCGCCGGTCAGCGCCGCCATGGCGTCCCGCTGCGGCCCGATATATCGCCGCAGCCCGATGGATTCACGCCGCAGTGACCGCAGGCTGGCGCGCAGATCGTCCGGTTCTTCCGACAGCAGATCCACTTCAAGCTGGTCGACCTGATCGTTCAAATCATTGATGACCTGGCTCATCCGTTCCGTCAGCCGGTCCGTGACCGCGACGAGAAATTCCGATGCGCAATGCGGCCCGACGCCGACATCCAGGTTATCCTCCAGATCGCGCACCGCCCGCAGATTGCGGCGGCGGACGGTGATGATCCGGTCGGCTTCGGCCCAGATCCGGATCGACACCATATCGGACGGATCGGCGCCCGGATTCAGGTTCACACCGCGCAGGTTCAGCAGCACCCCGCCTTCATAGCTGAGGCAACGGGGGCGCGATTCCTCGGCGAGCAACCCCTGTGTCGCGACATCCGTCAGGCCCGACTGATCGCGCAGCCAGCGATGCACCGCCGGATAATTCCGGTCGAGCTGCACCCAGAAACAGGGCGCTTCCAGCTCACCGCGCAGATAGGCCCGGGCATCGACAATCCGCGCGCGCCCCGTGCCGTCAAGCGCGCGGACGCTGATCCATTCCAGCGTATCCGAGCCATCCATATCAGCTTCGCCAAATTCGAGACCGTCATATTCGGGTTCTTCGTGTTCGAACTCGCTCATCTGTCGATCCCCGGCCTCTACCGAAACGCAGCGTATCGCTTCAGGTGGTGGTTCTGGTCACCGAACATCGTGTCGATCACCGTCAGTCGCTTGAAATAATGCCCGATGTTCAATTCATCGGTCATCCCCATCCCGCCATGCAACTGCACCGACTGCTGACCAACCAGACGGGCGCTCTTGCCGATCTGCACCTTCGCGGCGGACGCTGCCTTCGAACGCTGCGCCGCATCGGGGTCATCAAGCCGCATCGTCGCGACATAACACATGGAGCGCGCTTCCTCGCAGGCGATGAACATGTCCGCCATCCGGTGCTGGATGACCTGAAACTTGCCGATCGGCTGGCCGAACTGGCTGCGTGTTTTCAGATATTCATTGGTCGAACTCAGCAGGACATCCATGCAACCAACCGCTTCCGCCGCCAGCCCTGCAATCGCCTGATCGGCAACATGTTCGATCAGCGGCAAGCCATTGTCGACCGCCCCCAACACCGCGTCGGCGCCAACCCGAACATTGTCGAAGGCCAGTTCCGAGGCGCGCAAACCGTCAACCGTCGGGTAATCGCGGCGGGACAGCCCCGGCGCATTGCCATCCACCAGAAACAGCGTGATACCGTCCCGGTCACGGGACCCGCCGCCGGTCCGCGCGGATACAATGATCCGGCCCGCACTGGCGGCATGGCAGACCACGCCCTTCGCACCGTTCAGCGCATAGCCGTCGCCATCCTTTGTCGCTGTCATCTCGACATCGAACAGGTCGTAGCGTGCCTGTCGTTCGGCATAGGCGAAGGCCAGCATCAGATCGCCGGAAACCACCTGTGGCAGGAGTTCCTGTTTTTGCGCATCGCTACCCGCCTGAAGCAGCAGATTGGCCCCCAGCACGGCGGTCGCGAAATACGGTTCGACCACAAGGCCCCGGCCGACCCCTTCCATCATGACCATGGCTTCCACGGCACCGCCGCCGATGCCGCCATATTCTTCGGGCAGGGAGGCGCCGAGCCAGCCCAGTTCGGCCATCGTCTTCCAGTTGTCCCGGCTGAACCCTTCATCGGAGGCCGTCAGTTTCTGGCGCTTGTCCAACGGGTATTCTTCGCGCACGAAACGATCGACGCTGTCCTTGAGCAATTGCTGTTCTTCGCTGAGATCAAAATCCATGTCGTTCCGCCGCGTCCTGCATGATTGTGTACTGTTGGTATCCGCTAGAGCCCCAACACCATCTTGGCGATGATATTGCGCTGTATCTCGTTGGTGCCACCGTAGATCGTCGTTTTGCGACGGTTGAAATAGGCCGGCGCGAGCGGTGCCGCGCCTTCCGGACCGATCGGGTCCTCGTTCCAGCCGTATTCCAGCGCTTCCGGTACAAAGGGGATCGCATAATATCCCACCGCCTGCATCAGCAGTTCGGAAATTCGTTGCTGGATTTCCGTACCGCGCAACTTCAACAGGCTGGATTCCGCGCCCGGCGACTTGCCGGCAACCGTCTGCATCAGGTAGCGCAGATCAGTATATTCCAGCGCCTGCAGGTCAATCTCAAGCTCCGCGACCTGACGGCGGAAATCCGGGTCATCGATCAGATAGATGCCGCCGGATTTTTCCTGCGCGGCGATCTTTTTCAGCCGCTGCACCTGTGCCTTGGAATTGCCAATGCCCGCCGTGCCGGTGCGTTCGTGCTGCAGCAGGAACTTGGCGTAGGTCCAGCCCATGTTTTCTTCGCCGACAAGGTCGGAAACCGGCACTTCGACATCGGTCATATGGACCATGTTGATTTCCTGGCCACCATCGATGGTCATGATCGGCTTCACATCCACGCCCGGCTGGTTCATATCGACCAGCAGGAATGAAATGCCTTCCTGTTTCTTACCCTCGTTGCTGGTGCGGACCAGGCAGAACATCATGTTTGCCCATTGCGCCATCGTCGTCCAGGTCTTGGTACCGTTGACGATATAGCGGTCGCCATCGCGCACCGCGCGGGTTTGCAGCGAGGCAAGATCGGACCCCGCGCCGGGTTCGGAATATCCCTGACACCACCAGTCGTCATTGTTCAGAATGCGCGGCAGATAATAGTTTTTCTGCGCTTCCGATCCATAGGTGTAAATCACGGGGCCGACGAATCGCGTCCCGAACGGTACGACATTCGGCGCGCCCGCCCGTCCGTTCTCCTCGTCGAATATGTAGCGCTCGACGGCTGACCAGCCGGTACCGCCATGCTCTACCGGCCATCCGGGGACAAGCCATCCCTTGGCGGAGAGGATGTTTTGCCAGCGCACATAATCATCGCGTTCCAGCCGCAAACCGCGCGTGACCTTCTCGCAAATGTCTTCGGGCAGGTTTTCGTCCAGAAATCCCCGCACGTCCTGCTGGAACGCACGGTATTCATCCGAAAATTCGAGATCCATTGCCGCTTCCCACGATCTGTACTGCCTTGCCCGAGAAGCATTTCCACTCCCCGTGCCTGCAAGTATGACCATTGCGCCCGCCCGATCAACACTCTGCTGAAACCGGCCAAGCCCGGGCGTGAAGGATCAGGCTGTGCGCGGTGCCCCGCGCCACGAACGATACAGTCTGTAAAGCGGCGGACCGACCCAGATTGAGATGGTGATCACGCCGAGCACCGCGGAAATCGGACGGTCAAAAAAGATCATGGGGTCACCGCGGCCCTTGGCCAGGGAGTTGAAGAAATTCTCCTCGATCATCCGGCCCAGCACAATACCCAGAATCGCCGGTGCGATGGGAATATCATTTTCTTCCATGAAATAGCCAAGCAGCCCCAGTACCAGCATCACTGTCACGCCCAGTAGCGATGTATTGATGGCAAAGGAACCGATGATGCAGAACAGCAGGATCACCGGCACCAGCACCTCGCGCGGCAGGGTGATGATATGGCGGGACACCCGGATCGCGGCCCAGCCGAGCCCGACCATCGCGATATTCGCCAGGAAGAAGATGATGAAAAGCGCGTAGAGCAGATCGCCCGCATGCATGAAGATCGTCGGCCCCGGCGTCATGCCCTTCATGAACAGCACACCGATGACGATGGCGGTGATCGCATCACCGGGAATGCCGAAGACCAGCGCCGGCACCCAGGCCCCGCCGAGCCCCGCATTGTTGGACGACGTTGCCTCGCACAGCCCTTCGGGATGGCCGGTACCGAATTTTTCCGGTTCTTTCGAGAATTTCTTGGCAAAGGCCATCGATACCCAGGCCGCCATACCCGCCCCGGCGCCGGGCAATGCGCCGATCAGCACGCCCGTCGTCCAGCCCCGCATCATGTTGAACTTGTAGCGCCAGAGGATCGGCCCCAGGCCCGAAAAAATAGAGCCAAGATGGGTGATTACCGGCGGCGTATAGCTTTTCATCGTGGAGGCGTTGCGGATCAGTTCGGACACCGCGAACATGCCAATCATCGCCGGGATCAGGCTGATACCGGCAGCGAGTTCGGGATTGCCGAAGGAGAAGCGGGGATAACCGCTCATGATGTCTTCGCCCGAGGTCGCGATCAGCAGACCGATCAGCAGGGAGACAACGCCCTTCACCGGCGAGCCGGTCGTGATCAATGCCGCGCAGGTCAGCCCCAGGCAGGCGAGCCAGAAATATTCAAGACTGGTGAAATTCAGCGCGAATTCCGCCAAAATCGGCGCCGAAACCGCCAGGACCAGACTGCCGACAATTCCGCCCAGAGCGGAGCATATGACCGCGATGCCAAGAGCCGTTTCCGGTTTCCCCGCACGGGTCATGGCAAAGGCTTCGTCCGTATAGGCGGCGGAAGACGGGGTTCCGGGAATGCGCAACAGCGTTGCCGGAATATCACCGGCAAAGATCGCCATCGCGCTGCAACTGATGACCGCACCGATGGCGGGCACCGGGTCCATGAAGAACGTCACGGGAATGAGCAGTGCCGTCGCCATCGTCGCAGTGAGACCGGGGATGGCCCCGACGAAAAGTCCGAACACAGCGGCTGCCCCGACAACCATCAGGACATAGGGGTCAAAAACTAGCCCGAGGGCGATGACAAAATTTTCCACGGTGCGGGACTCTCTATCTGAATTTTAAATGGAAGACCTTCAACACACACTGAGACGTTGGATCGAGACCGGTATCGATTGGCATGGCCTAGGAGCCGTAAACGACGGATTCAAGAATACCCCAGGGCAATTGCACCAGCAGAAGGTCGACAAAGACAAACTGCATCACCCCCGTGGTGACAACGGCGAGGATGATGGCACTGACCGGCTTGAGGCCGAACCGTAACGACATGGTCAGCAGGATGATCAGGCTGGAGATAATGAAGCCCAGAAAATCCGAAAACAGGATGTAGAAAAAAATGGCCAGCGGCACCAGCGCGACCGTGAACAGCGTACCGGACTGGCGCCACCATTCATCCAGCCGCACCCAGGCCTGACCGCCACTGCGTTCCTTGATGCCACTGAAGATCAGGAAACCGCCGCACAGGGCTAACAGGACGCAAAGCGTCTGCGGCCAGAACCCGGCACTGAACTGCATCCCGGTCAATTGTGGAAAAGTTGTTGAGTACGCAAAGATCGCAATCGCGACCACCAGTAATATCAGTCCCGTAATCGCATCGTTTACGCGCACGAGTTCCTCCCCCCAGAGTACTGTCAGTGACTCACGTCAAGCGTTTATTAGACGGAGTTTCCAACACAGCGTCAATCCATGGCCGTGGCGGGCGCCCGCCACGCGACCATCAGGGGAGTCTCGGAATAATTGTAATACCAAACAGAACCGTATCTCAAAGAATAAACATTTAGGGTTGCCTAATCCGGCCTTACAGGACGCAGAGGGATATAAATCACCACCTTTAGTATTTAGAACGGTCGCCCCAAAGGGCGCCCGGCACACGACATAAACGAACGCGTGAAAATTTTAAAACAAGCATGTCGGCCTGTCCGGAACCGCCCCTGGCTCTAAAGCGTGCCGTTCCGCAGCTTGTAGCGCTGGATCTTGCCGGTCGCGGTTTTCGGCAGTTCCTCGACAAAATTGAACCAGCGCGGATATTTGTAGGGTGCAAGGCCGGTCTTGCAATGGTCCAGCAATGCCGCGGCCAGCGCGTCCGACGCGTCCGATGCCGATTTCAATATGATATGGGCTTCGGGCTTGATCAGTTCGTCCGCATCGGGCCGCCCGACCACAGCCGCTTCCAGAACCTGGGGATGTTCGATCAGCCGTGCCTCTATTTCCACGGGCGAGCACCAGATACCCCCGACCTTCAGCATGTCATCGCTGCGTCCGCAGCAGACGTAATAGCCATCGGCATCCTGATAATACGTATCGCCGGTATGAACCCAGCCGTCGACAATCGTTTCGGCGGTCTTGTCCGCGTTCTTCCAGTAGTATTTCAGCGTCGACCCGCCCTTGATCCGCAGGTTGCCGGTCTCTCCCGGCGCAACGTCATCGCCGTGCTCGTCAACAATTCGTGCCGCGTATCCCGGCACCAGCCGACCGCTGGTCCCGGCCCGGATATCGCCATGACCATTGGATATGAATATGTGCAGGATTTCCGTTGTGCCGATGCCGTCCAGGATGTCGAGCCCGGTGCGATCCTTCCAGCGCCGCAGAATATCCGCCGGCAGTGGTTCGCCCGCCGAGACAC
>Ga0222651_1000550_pt1 | contig 22983 bp, 17 predicted proteins | sample AntAcemetagen369_FD_179855 | JGI IMG/M metagenome (GOLD analysis project Ga0222651, IMG submission 179855) | Saline water microbial communities from Ace Lake, Antarctica - #369 | ecosystem: Environmental > Aquatic > Non-marine Saline and Alkaline > Saline | place: Antarctica: Ace Lake...
GGCATGCCGCAGCTTTCCAACTACCTCGAAGAAGGCCTCGCCGCCTTTGATCTGTCTTGCCGCGACGTCGATATCGCCCATCTGTGACGGCGCTGCCGCGCGGCTGAAGACCTGTGCTCGCGCCATCGAAAGACTATCCAGCGCCAGAACCCGGCAATACCGCCTGTAACTGCCGGTTCGTATGGCCCGTCACGGCCCCCTCTTGCGCGTGCCCCGCGCGTGTCTTTAAGTTTCGCGCCAGCACGTGCGGCGGCATTGACCGTCGCCGTATCTGAAATTTAACGGCCCGCTGGGGCCGCATAATAACGCTTGGGGGAAATCCATGGATCCGAGGATCGTTTTTGTTACCAATTTTCCGGACGCGGCCGATGTGGCGCGCGAGATGGCGCCGTCGGGTTTCGAACTGACCATCGTTCCCGCGCGCAGCGCCGAATTCAAGGAAGCCATGCGCGACGCCGAATATCTGGTCGGCTTCGTTGAATCGCTGGTGGATGAACAATTGTTCAAGGACGGGCCGAACCTGAAGCTGATCCAACTGCTCAGCGCCGGCTATGACAATGCGGATATCGCGGCGACAAAAGCCGCCGGGGTGCCGCTGTGCAACAATGGCGGGGCAAATTCTCCGGCCGTGTCGGAACATGCGATCCTGCTGATGCTGGCGGTTTCGCGCCAGCTTGTTCGCCAGCACAAAAGCGTGTCCAGCGGCAACTGGCGCGGCAACAGCACACCCCGCGTACACGAAGTCGGCGGCAAGACGCTGGGTATCATCGGGCTGGGCACCATCGGCAAGAAGACCGCACGGCTGGCCAAGGCGTTCGGCATGCAGGTCAATTATTACGATATCGCGCGTCTGACAGCGGATCAGGAAGACGGGCTGGGCGTCAGTTTCCGGCTGCTGCGGGAATTGCTGCGCACCTCCGATATCGTCTCGCTGCATACGCCGCTGAACGCCTCCACCCATCACCTGATCGGGGCCGAGGAACTGAAGCTGATGCAGCCCCACGCGATCCTGGTGAATACCGCGCGCGGCCCGGTCATCGATGAAGATGCGCTGTATCAGGCGCTGACCGACGGCACGATCACGGCGGCCGGGCTGGACGTGTTCGACCAGGAACCGCCCAAGGTCGACAACCCGCTGTTCACGCTGGACAACGTGATCCTGACCGCGCATCTGGCCGGTCCGACGTTCGAAAGCAATACGGCGCGGGTGCGCAATTCCTTCGACAATGTGCAGCGCGTCGCCCGGGGTGAAGAGCCGCTGTGGATCGCGCCCGAACTGTTCGAATGAACACACCCGAAGGCTGGGACATCGAAGCCGACCTCGTCATCGTCGGCTTTGGTGCCGCCGGTGTGGCGGCCGCCGTCACCGCCTGCGAGCTGGGTGCGGATGTCGTCATTCTGGAGAAAGCGCCGGAAGGCCGGGAAGGCGGCAACACCCGCGTCGCCGGGCAGGGCTATCTGAACACCTCCGATGCCGGCGAGGCGGCGACCTATCTGAAGGCGCTGTGCGGTCCGTACACCGTGCCCGATGCGATGGTCGATGTCTGGGCGGCGGAAATGGGCCGCAACAATGACTGGCTGGCCAGCGTCGGCGGCGATCCGCAGGAACACCAGCATCCGCCGGTCGGCATCGAATTCCCCGAACTGCCCGGGTCGGGCTGCGTCCACAAGTTTCATGACGGGCCGACCTATGGCTATTCCTATACCTGGAAGCGCTTCGAGCGCCTGGTGAAGGACCGGCCGATCCGCGTCCTCTATGAAACGCCGGGGCGGGAGCTGATCCAGGATGGTGCGACACGCGAAATACGCGGCGTGCGGGCGGAACGGGACGGCCAATCCATCACGGTGAAGGCGCGCAAAGGGGTGGTGCTGACCTGTGGCGGTTTCGAAAACAACCAGGACATGATCCGCAATTACCTGCCGGGCATGCCGTATTGCTACACCTCGGGCAGCCCGTATAACGAAGGCGACGGGGTTTCCATGGCGATGGCGGCGGGCGCGGACCTGTGGCACATGAACAACTTCGCCGGCCCGTCGATGGCGCTGAAAGTGCCGGAATTCGAGACCACCTTTTCGATGCAGGTGCTGCATTTTTCCAAGGAGTTTCCCGGTGGCATGGTCGTGGTCGGCCCGGACGGGCGGCGCTTTGCCGACGAGAAATTCAAGACCCGGCACGGCAAGATCCCGAAGAACGGCAAATGGATGCCGTTGGTGACGCCCTGCCCGATGTATATGATTTTCGACCACGCGATGTTCACCGCCGGGCCGCTGTATGACATGGACCCCAGCCATGGCTGGAACCCGGTGGTGGAGCAATACCAGTGGAGCACCGATAACAGCGTCGAACTGTCAAAGGGCTGGATCAGGTCGGCAACAACGCTGGCGGCGCTGGCGGACTCCATCGGGCTCGACCCGGCGGTGCTGACGGAAACCACGGCGCGCTGGGATCGCGCTGCCACGGACGGCGGGGACCCGGATTTCGGCCGCAGCCTGATGCTGGCGCCGTTCGGCGACGGGCCGTTTTATGCGGTGGAACTCTCGCCCTCGATGCTGAATACGCAGGGCGGGCCGCGCCGCAACGAGAAGGCGCAGGTCGTCCGCCCGGACGGCACGCCAATCCCCCGGCTGTACAGCGCGGGCGAACTCGGCTCGATCTACAGCTACCTGTATCAGGGCACGGGCAATATCGGCGAATGCCTTGCCTTCGGGCGCATCGCCGCACGCGAAGCGGTGGCGCAGGAAAGTTTGGATTAAGGGCGGGACCGCCCATAGGGCTCGGCGAGGGGCTTAACGGAGGAGAAAGACGATGAGCGGCAGCAACCCGGCATTCCGGTTCGACCATGTGCATATCATCAGCGAAACGCCGCACGTCTCGGCGCAGTGGTATGTCGATACATTCGGCGCGGTGATCGCCGCCGACACGGTCGCGCGCGGCGCGCCGCAGATCTTCGTCGAACTGGGCGGGGTAAACATCATCGTCCGCGGCAAGCGCCCCGGCGAAGCCCCGACCAAAACCAATCCCATTGGCGAATACGACGACTTCGCCAGCCACAACGAATGGGGCACCGACCATTTCGGTTTCCTGTATGAAGGCGACCTGAAAGCCTATTGCGCCGAGCTTGCCGCCAGGGGCGTAACGTTCGGCGTGCCGTTCAAGGAAGGCGTGGGCGGCATGAAGCTGTGCTACGTCTCCGCGCCCGACGGGGTGAGTATCGAAATCATGGAATGCTGATGGCGGGCCGGTTCAGGGGGCCGGTGTGCATTCCGGCGTAGCCCGCCAAAAAGTGATGTGTGCAAAGAAGGCCCCGGTTCCGACTGCCGCGACCCTGACGACCAGACGAACGGCTGACAATATCCGCTGACAATATCCATTGTGCGAAAGCTCGGGAAATGGTGGTCGCGCGACGTCTGCATTTTCGCAGATTTTGTCTGATCCTGCCGCTGCAGGCGACATTCCGAGCGGCGCCGCCGACTTCGGTTCGTGACCGAAAGCAGACGTCTGACTGTAAGTGCATTCCAGAATATGGACAGGCTTCAAATTAAAGTAACAGTTGGTTAACGATGCCATATATTTCTGCTAGGTTTGTGCCTCTGCACAGTCTGTGAGGAAGCTAGCGTGGCAGGCGAAAATGAAAATAAAAAGATACGTGCTGAGATAGACAGCAACACGGTCAAAGGCCTTTTTGCCGCAAACAGTGGCGGTGCAGTGGCCTTATTGAGTTTACTGTCTGTTGTCTTGGGCAAAGAACAATATGGGTACTTTTCGCACTATGTTGTTGCAGGGTTACTGTGCATGCAGGGGGGAATAGCATGTGCCGTTGGCCACAATCATATGCGGAGAGTCTGTAACTTGAAATTCCCGATCAAAAGCGAACGGTTAAATGGCTTTCGACAAAAGAATGGTTTCTATGGCTGGCTCGTTCCTGATGGTTGTATTCCATGTGTATGGAGTCATTGGTGGCGACGGCTATCGCTGGCCTTATTCGTGTTTTCTGGCCTAGTGGTAGCTATTGGTGCCTGGGTCACTGGCGCAACATGACGGCTTTCATGAAACTTTCCAAAACTGACCGTTTAGGCAGAGATTGGCACGAAGCAGTAGTAGGGGCAGCGTAACGGGGCGTCCGCTCTTATCGAAAAAGGCGACATTAACCGGCTATGTCCGCTTTCCGTCGGCTTATGTCTGGTCTTCCTGCCATAGCCGACATGGCCGCCGGTCGGCGAAATCGACGCGAATGACCCATAGCGGAAGCTTCTTCAAAAACAATTATCCCTTAGTTAGTCGATTGCCAGTCGTTTTGAAAATGCTGTTCTAGGTGATTAAATGCAGCAAGAAAACTTACGCACCCCTGTATAAAAAAAGTGACTTTTAGTTTCTTCGCACCTTCACCTACTATTGGAAGAACCACATAACCTGCCGTTGGATGTGCAAATTTTGAAAGCATCTTATTTGCCATTTCATAATTTTCTCCCAAGCCCAAGCCTTTTGCAACGTTAGAAACTCGTAAATATTTTGAATCCAAATCGAGAACATTCTTCTTTGCCGCTGCTTTTGTAAAATGCTTTAATCCGTTGTTATTTTCTTTTTTCCATTCACTTCCTTGATGTGTTTTTTCTCCCCATTCCTTCAATTTAACAAGAATGTCGTGGTGATCGCGCCCAGCATCCTCGTAAAACCGACGGGCGTTACCTTTGTTTTTTGTGCAGTAAATAGACCACACCCCCAACTCCAAGAGATTACGAGCATGCCATGCAACAATTGCCAAATCATCGTCGGTGTATTTATGAGCTTCTTGCATCCTGTGATATTCTTTAAAAATTCTATAGATAAGACCTGAAAAAACACTAGTAATCCACTCAGATTCATTGTCGGAAACAGCAGATAAAATTTTTATTTTTTCATTTAATGAATTCCATCTCCCTGAAGTTTTAATATCTTCGACTTCATTAATAAAATCCGTAATATCTGACATCGACTTCTACCTGTAGGGTTATCTTAACTTAACCTGTCAATAAAATTTCGAAATTATGGAGCTAAAAAACGGCAACAGTGGGTTATTTTTTATTTTACAACAAAAAAGTGTACCGTCACCGCATTCTAGGAAGTGCGTCGAATTTCTCATTCTGATTATGCAGGAAGATTCGCCCCCTCAAAAGGAAGTGCAATGCTCTATTTCTAAATATTAATTTACCTGCTCATTTGTTGGAACGTCCCGTGCAGGTGCTTCAGCAAGAGCTGGAGTTTCGGCGAACCTAAGATGTATCGTTCGCCCTTCATGATTGCATTTTTTCACAGCTTCGAACGCTGCAACCCGATACGGCCCAAGGTAAGCGTTGGGCCAGATCTTCCCAACCGGAGAGGAACACAATTGTTCGCGTGTGCGGTAAATGTAGATCGTGGGATCTTCTGTTGCGGCCTGTTCAATCATTACCTGCTGGATGTTGGCTAAGTCCGCATACAACACACGTAGGGTGTTTTGCACATCCTTAGGGAACGGTCTGCGCCCAGCTAGAAGGTCTCGGGCAAACCTATCCGAGAAACCACCGATTTCCGCTAGATCTCGAGCAGTAAGACCAAGATAAGAACAAAGAACTACATTTGCTGCGTCTACGTTTGACATATTTTTCTCTCCTGAGAGGCGCGGCCCGGTTGCCGTCTGCCTTATTAAAGGTTCCGATTTCGGAACTTAAACTAGTTCCGTTTTCGGAACTTAAACTAGTTCCGTTTTCGGAACTTGTCAATCGCTCGCACTAAAGATGTTGAAAAAACTCTCTCTTTGCTTTGATTCGCTGGATGGTAAGCTTTGTACAAAATATCAGACCTGATTGAGGCAAGATGCTCACGTCCGCTAATGGCACATCGCCGACCTTCTCAAGTGTCGTAAAAAGTCCGCAATGCATTTCACAGTTCAGCACCTGAGCCAGCCCAAACCCACGCCACTTCGAAAGCCGTTCCATCGACGGCCAGCGTTTTTCCCGCTTGCCGTCGCTACCAAGTCTCATTAGGTTGCCGCCGATGAGCAGTCAGGCACATACCTTTGTCTTGCGACGCCGCGCCTTCACATAGGCGGTCGGCGGCTCATTTCTATATTCTGAATTTCAATCTGTCGCGACCGTCGCCAAATGGCGAGGGTGCGTGACGTTATGTCTTTGGTTCTCGTCTCTGGTGGCCCAACCCAAGAGGACGAGACCATGACAATCGATACACTTGAAACAAACCCGACCGCTGAAGCGGCTGATTTTTCCGCCGTGATGGAAATTACCAACCGGCCCCCGATCATATTTTCCCGGGGCGAGGGTTCCTGGCTGTGGGATACCGGGGGCAGGCGCTATCTGGATTTCATCCAGGGCTGGGCGGTCAACTGCCTGGGGCATTGTCCGCCGGCGGTGGCCAGGGTGCTGGCCGAACAATCCGCACAACTGATCAATTGCAGCCCGGCTTTTTACAGTGTGCCGATGGTTGACTATTCGGCGGCCCTGACACGCGTCAGCGGATTGCAGCGCTGCTTTCTGGCGAATAGCGGCGCGGAGGCGAACGAAGGCGCGGTCAAGCTGGCGCGGAAATGGGGGGCGATGTATCGCGGCGGGGCATACGAGATCATCACCATCGAACATGGCTTCCACGGCCGCACGCTGGCCATGATGTCGGCGTCGGGGAAAACCGAATGGGATGCCTTGTTCGAACCGAAGGTCCAGGGGTTCCCGCGGGTGCCACTGAACGATCTGGACGCGGCGGCAGCGGCGATCACCGATAAAACCGTCGCCATCATGCTGGAACCGATCCAGGGTGAATCCGGCGTCTGGCCGGCGACCGATACCTATCTGCAAGGATTGCGGGCGCTGACCGAAAGCCATGGGATCCTGTTGATCCTGGATGAAGTCCAGACCGGCATGGCGCGAACCGGGGCGATGTTCGGGTTCGAAAACAGCGGTATCCGGCCCGATATCATGACCCTGGGCAAGGGCATCGGGGCCGGCGCGCCCATGGCGGCGTTGCTGGCGCGTGAAGCGGTCAGTTGCTTCGAACCGGGCGATCAGGGTGGCACCTTCAACGGCAACGCCCTGATGGCGGCGGTTGGTCTGGCGGTGCTGGAAGCCTTGTCCGCGCCGGGATTCCTGGACCGGGTCAACGCGGCGTCCCGGCATCTGCGGCAGGGGCTGGAGGCGCTGTCGAAAACGCATGGCCTCGGTGCGGTGCGCGGCAAGGGGTTGCTCCTTGCGCTGGATCTGGGGACGCGGACCGACGCGGCGACGATTGTCGAGCGGGGGCTGGCGAACGGATTGCTGCTCAACGGGCCGCGCGCCGACAGCCTGCGCTTCATGCCCGCGCTGAACGTCAGCGATGCGGAAATCGACGAGATGCTGGCGATACTGGATAAGGTTCTCGCTTAGGCGCGCATCGGCGCGACAGGGAAGGGCGGTGCAACGCGCCGCCCTTCATCGCGAGGATGCGGATGACAGGCCCGGGGCGGCTGCGCCTTCTCGGCGACAAATGCGCAATTGGCCGCGTTGGCTGGATACTCGGGTCAAGCCCGAGTATGACAAATGATGGTGTGGTGCGGACGTTGGCACTGTTGCCCGGTTTCCACGACGTGATGGTTTTAGAAACGCGACCTGTTTCGTCATGCTCGGGCTTGACCCGAGCATCCATGGTGCAGGATCGGCTGTCGTCCAATTGGATCAGCAACGGTGCCACGTTTTCGCCACTCTTTGCCGTTAGCCAGCGGTCATCAACAGGGTGAGGCATCATGCGTTGGATTTTTCGAAAACTGGAGTCGCTGGCCGGTACGGTCGTTGCGGCAATCAGCGGGCTTTTGGCGGCGCAGGTTGTGGCGTTCATCCATGCCTATCTGCAGCGTCTCGGCGGGCATCTGGACGAGGCGCGTCACGGGCAGGGTGAATTGCTGAACGGTCAGACCGGGGCGCTGATCCATGACGAAGGGTTGCGCACGCAAATGATGGCGGTGGCGCAGGCGCGGATTGATACGCTGGAAGCGGCTCACCGCGCCATCGATCAGGCCGGGATATTCACGCAGCCTTATGTGTTCTTGCGCCATTTCGACGATGATATCGCACGGGCGACCATGCAGTCTTTCGTGCCGGCGTTGCCGCTGGATGCCCCCAGCCTGATCTTTGGTGTCGCGGGAATCGTTCTGGGCTGGATCCTGTGGGACGTCGTCAAGCTACCCATTGCCCTGTTGCGTCGGCGCGATTTCGTTGTAGATGCCTGATCAGGCCCGCAGCGCCACGCCCCAGGCCAGGACGAAGAACATTCCGGCAAGAATGCCAAGGTAGCCTTTATGCCGCCCGGAAATGCGGATACGGGCGTCCAGCGCGCCGAAGGCGAAGCCGAACAGGCATCCCGCACCCAGCCCCGTGACATGGGCGAAGACATCGGTGCGCTCGCCGCCCATCCCGATGAAGGCCAGAAACGCAACCGCCGCACCGAGCGGGACCCAGCGCTTCAACCGCCCGGTCCGCAGGCTCCACGAATAGGCGGCCAGCAAACCAACCGCTGCGAAGACCGCTGTCGATGCGCCGATCGACTGATGGTTCGGGCTCTGCACCCAGGCGTTGACGAGATTGCCCAGCGCGCCGCCGAACACGATACCCGACAGGGTGAACCCCCAGCCAAGCAGTTCACCCGCCAGAAAGATAAAGACGGCACCGAAGAAGATATTGCTGAACAGGTGTGCGGTATCGGTATGCAGGCCAAGCGCCGTGACGACCCGCCACCATTCCCCGTCGCGAACCGCCGCCGCATGGCTGACCCCGGCTTCCAGCCAGTCGACGGAAAACAGATGATCTCGCTGCAGGATGTTGAGGATCAGCAGGGCGATGACGTAAACCGCCGCGCTGACGATGCCATCCATGATCTTCGGCGGGGGCGGGGCGCCGGCTGCCGGGCCGTTGTTTTCCTCAATATAAAGAAGAAGCTGTTTGCGCGCCCGCTGCGCATCTACCGAATATACCTCAAGATGGAACTCGCTGCCGATTGATACCAGCCGGCAGGGCACGCCCATCGCCATCAGCACCAGCGCATATTCGGCGCATGGTTCCGGCGTCGGCGCGCTGAACAGCGATACGGTGTCCTCCGGCGCATCCGTCATGGCGATACTGCGGACAGGTTCCCCCGTTCCCTTAGATCGATTGCAGGATATCGACGACGTCGCGGGTCCGCGTGACCTTGCCCTGCCAGACCCGGTCGAACTCCGCGATCAGCGTCTTGATTTCATCGGAGCCCGATACGGTGCTGGCGGCATCGAGGTCGGCAAACTCATAGAAGGCGAAATGGCTCAGCGGATCGATTGTGCTCCAGCCCCGTCGCGCGCTCAACGCCTTGAAGGCCTTCTTGGCATCGGGCAGATGCTCGGTCTCGTACCAGTGGTCGAAATTGTCCCGTTCGCCTTCGGGAACCTCGGCGCGAACCATAAGATATGCGGTCATGGATATTCTCCCTGTTTGATCTTCATGTGTGCCCTGGCGCGGCACGATGCAATATGCGGCACAGTTTCACATGATTCCCGGTGGCGCGCCCAGCCGGGATCACGATGTGCTCAGCGGTAGGTAGGGGCGACAAGGTATGAATTTTGTCGTTACGATAGCGCGAGAAAAACAGACGGCAGTCCGAATGATGCCTGTGCGGGGGAGCAATGGATATGAGTGACGGTGCCATAACAGACGGCATGCGCGTCGATATCGCTATTGTCGGTGGTGGATTGGCCGGGTTGTCGGCGGCCGTTGTCGCGGCACAGGCCGGGGCGGCGGTACTGGTTCTGGAGCGTGGCGCCGATGAACGGTATGCCTGTAACTCCCGTTCCGCCGGCGGTGCCTTTCATGTTGCCTATACCGATGCGGCGGGGGATCCGGGTGATTTGCTGGCCGCGATCGGGCGGATCACCAAGGGCGAGGTCGATGCGGCTTTGGCGGCGGCAGTCGCGGAAAATGCCGGCCGCACCGTGCGCTGGTTGCGCGATCAGGGCGTCGCCTTCGAGCCGGGATCGGCGCCGATGTATAACTGGATGACGGCGCCGCACCGCCCGATGCTGGCCGGGATGGACTGGCCGGATTGCGGGCCGGACGTGATGATGCAGGCACTGGCCGCGCGGCTGGCCGATGCGGGCGGTATTCTGGCGCGGGGTTGCGCCGCACAGGCACTGGTTATGACGGACGGGGCCTGTCGCGGGCTGACTGTTCGGACCGGCAGCGGTGAAACCGCCACGATTGCCAGCAAGTCGGTCATCATCGCCGATGGCGGATTTCAGGGAAATGCCGACATGGTCGGGCGTTATATCTCGCCGCGGCCGGACCTGCTGGTACAGCGCAGCGCCGGTACGGCGATGGGCGACGGCATCCGCATGGCGGAAGCGGCCGGGGCAGCACTGGTATCGATGGAGCGGTTCTACGGCCATTTCCTCAGCCGCGACGTGATGACCGGCGCCGACCTGTCACCCTATCCGCAGATCGATCAGATCGCGACGGCGTCAATCGTGATCGACGGCAGCGGCCGGCGCTTTGCCGATGAAGGTATCGGCGGCATCTACATGTCCAACCTCGTCGCGCGGTTCGACGACCCGGCCAGTGCCTTCACCATATTCGACCGGCGGATTTGGGAGGAAGGTCCCGGCGTCAAGTCGGTCTATCCGGCGAATCCGACCGTGGAAAAGGCCAGTGGCACCGTGTATCGCGCGGATAGTGCGGCGGCGATGGCCCGGCAGATCGGCGTTGATCCCGACACGCTGTCCCGGACCGTTGAAGACTACAACGCCGCCGTGGGCAATGACGCACGGGAGCAGCTCGATATTGCGCGCACCGACAGTCTCTTTCCCGCCACGCCGCTGGATACACAGGCGTTGATGGCAATTCCGCTGGCCGTGGGGATCACCAATACGATGGGGGGCATCGCGATTGACGGAAACATGCGCGTCAAACGCGCCGATGGCAGTATTATTGCGGGACTATATGCGGCGGGCGGCACGACCGGCGGACTCGAGGGGGGCGGCACCATCGGCTATGTCGGCGGGCTGATCAAGGCGGCGGTAACGGGGTTGCTGGCGGGCGAGAACGCCCGCTGAATGCGAAATCCTTATTGGACCAGGGGAGATTGTCATGCAGGCAGTTGCACGTAACGAAGCGGAAATTCACGAGTCCCAGCGCAAGGGCGGCGTCGGGCGACGGCATGATTATATTGGCACGCCGGGCGAAATCGAGGACCGCCCCCAGGCCTTTCTGGTCGTGCGGCCCTATGCCAATGCGCGGATCGAACCGCATTTCCATGATGTCGACCAGTTCCAGATTGTCGTTGCGGGCGATGGCCGTATCGGCAAGAAGGCGGTGCGTCCGATCACCTTCCAGTATGCGGATGCCTTTACACCCTATGGCCCGATTGTCGCCCGCGATGACGGAATATCCTTCTTCACCCTGCGCAATTTCGCCAGCGGCGGGCATTGGTCGATGCCGGGCAACAAGCACAACATGCCCTGTCGCGCCGGGCGGAATATCGAGGGCGTGTTCGAATTGGGCAACATCCCGCAGGCGGGCACGAAGACTGAAGAACTGATGCCGCAGCAATCGGACGGGGTGCGGGTCGTGGGTATTCGGTTGGCGGCCCATGCCGAAGCGCCCGGCATACCGGCAGAAGGCGGGCAGTTTTATCTGGTTTGTTCCGGCACGATCCTGCAGGACGGCAGGGATATGCCGGAATCCTCGCTGATCCGGGTTGAGGCGGGGGAGGCGGCACCATCCCTGCTGGCTGGTGCGGAAGGGGCGGAGGTGCTGGTCGTCCAGTTCGCCAACCCGTCGCAGCGCCCGGGTTCGGACCCGGCGCAACTGGCGCACCGCGCTGCCGGCTATGTAAAGCGGCAGAAAGACGGCACCTGACGCGGCACACGCGACGGTGGCTTGGCGGTCTGCTGCTGCCTCCGGTATTGTCGGTGCCTGATACGGAAACAGCGGCAGGATCGCCGCGCTGAAAACTGCGAAACCCCGAGGATCGCCATGTCTGACCAAGTTGCCGCCCCGCCCCGCCTCGACGCGCTGATTATCGGTGCGGGATTTTCCGGGATGTACCAGCTGTATTGCCTGCGCGACCGGCTGGGGCTGTCGGCCAGGGTGCTGGAAGCTGCTGATGGTGTCGGCGGCACCTGGTACTGGAACCGCTATCCCGGCGCGCGCTGCGATTCCGAAAGCCATTCCTATTCCTATTACTTCTCCGACGAGTTGCTGGAGGAATGGGAATGGTCCGAGCGCTATCCGGGGCAGGCGGAGATCATGCGCTATCTCAACCATGTCGCCGACCGGTTCGACCTGAAGCGGGATATTGATTTCGGCACCCGCGTCAGTGCCGCGCGCTATGACGAAGCCGCCAATCTGTGGCATGTCGAAACCGAATCCGGCGCGCGCTACAGCGCGACCTACCTGATCACTGCCGTCGGCTGTCTGTCTTCCGCCAATGTGCCGGATATTCCGGGGCTGGACAGTTTCGCCGGGCAATGGGTGCATACCGGGCAATGGCCGCATGAAGGCGTCGATTTCACGGGCAAGCGGGTCGGGCAGGTCGGTACCGGTTCAACCGGTATCCAGGCAGCGCCGGTGATTGCCGAAACCGCGGGGCATCTGACCGTGTTCCAGCGCACGGCGAATTACAGCGTGCCGGCGCGCAACGCGCCGCTGACCGAGGAATTCAAACGCTGGTGCCATGACGAGCACGATGAAATCCGCGCAGTGTTGCAGGACACGCCGAATGGCCATCCCTTCCGCATCGCCGATCGCAAGGTGTTCGATGTGTCGGCGTCGGAACGCCAGGAAATCTATGACAAAGCCTGGGAAAAAGGCGGGCTGCAATTCCGCGCCAGCTTCCAGGACCTGCTCGCCGACAAGGCCGCGAACGATACCGCCGCCGAATTCCTCAAGGGCAAGATCCGCGAGGTTATCAAGGACCCGGAAACAGCGGCGATGCTGGCCGATATCGACCATCCCTATGCCGCCAAGCGCCCGCCGATCGATACCGGTTATTTCGAAGCCTTCAATCGCGACAATGTCAGCCTGGTCGATGTGCGCAAGAACCCGATTGAACGCATCACGCCGAAAGGCATCGTCACCGCGGACGGCGTCGAACACGAACTTGACGTCATCGTCTTCGCCACCGGCTTCGATGCCATGACCGGCGCCTTGCTGAAACTGGGAGTCACCGGCCGGGACGGGCAGTCGCTGGCGGATGCCTGGTATGCGGGACCGGTGACCTATCTTGGCCTGCAGTCGGCGGGCTTCCCGAACATGTTCACGATCACCGGTCCGGGCAGCCCCTCGGTGCTGTGCAACATGCCGGTGCCGATTGAACAGCATGTCGAGTGGATCACCGATTGTATCGCGCATATGCGCGCCAACGGGATCGCACGGATCGAGCCGGAAGCCGAAGCCGCCGACCGATGGATCGCGCATGTGAACGAGGCCGCGAATGCCACCCTGCTGCCGCTGGCAAAGCATTCCTGGTATCTGGGCGCCAACGTGCCGGGCAAGCCGCGCGTCTTCATGCCCTATGCCGGGGGAATGAAACGCTATCGTGATATCTGCGATGACATCGCGGCGAAGGGGTATGAAGGCTTCGTGCTGGATGGCGCGGCGGGTGACGCAACGGCGGGTGATTTTGCCGCCGCGGATTCGGCCGACTCGCCGGGAATCTGACAAGCAGGCCGGGTACCTGGTCGCGCGAGCCGTTGCCCTCGACGAGGGCGCAATCTTTTCGAGGGCTGGCAGCAAATGGGGCCTTATTCTGCCGGCGATGGAAGGGTTGCGCGGTTCCGGCTGCGGAGAATACGCGCGGCGCGCTTGCGTTGCCAGATGATGACGCCGGTGACGGATAGTGCCGCTGTGACCAACCCCATGATGGAGACCAGGATACGCCCGGGCAGGCCAAGGATACGGCCCGAATGCAACGGGAATTGTGCCTGTACAAAAATATCCGCCACGGTACCTTTCCAGGGTTCGCGGTCGCCCAGGTAGCGGCCGTCAGCGCCGTCGTAATACAGGGTTGGCGGACCGACACCCGCCGAGCCATGATCATCCCCCGGATGGAAAAACCGCACACCGTATATCCCGAAATCGCGGGTATAGAAAATCGACCCCAAGGGCTCCGGCCAGCCGCGCTGCGCTGCCTCCGCCGCCGCGCGTTCGAGGATCGGCGCAAATCCGATCTTGGCGGGGATCGGTTCGTTCGGGCCCTTTGGTTCGCGCAGGTCGAAGGGGGTGGGCGTAACTTCCGATACCAGCGACATGACCGGATAGAAGGCTTCGCGATACAGGTTCAGGGAGAATGCGGTGAAGGCGAGCATGAACAGAAGCCCCCAGACCCACAGCCCGAACGCACGGTGGATGTCGAAATTGATGCGGTAGCCGCTGCCCGACGTTTTGATCTTCCAGGCTGGGGCCCAGCGCGTCACGAACCCGCGTTTGAATTGTGCTTCCGCTGTTTTCGTCGGGTCCGCCCGCCGTGATGGCAGGGTCAGATAGAAGCCGACGAAACAATCCAGGGTCCACAATACGGCGATAATCCCCATCAGCCATATACCCCAATGATCGATTCCCCACATCGTCGGGATGTGAAGCGAATAATGCAGCACATAGAGAAACGAGATGAGATTTTCCGAGGTCACCGGCCAGGCGGCGCCCCAATGGCGGCGGCCGATCTCCGCACCGGTGGCGGGATCGAGGAAAGCCTGATTGTAGCCGATATCGTAGAGGACTCCCGTCGCCGGATCGATACGCGGTTCGACGAATATCCACGGCGCTTCGCCCGCCTCCGCCTCGATTGTGAAGAACGTGGCTTCGACCCGGGGATCGCGCTCCTCCACAATGCGGACCAGTTCCAGGGCCGGCAGCTGTGGGCCGGTACTATCGGTTTCCGTCAAATGGGCATTGAGCAGGTCATCGAGTTCGTGATCCCAGGAAATTATGGCGCCTGTGATCCCGGACATGAACAGAAAACCGGCGATGACCAGCCCGACCCAGCGATGCAGGAGCGTTAGTACGAAACGGAGTGTCATGACATTTCCCGCCGGGCTACCAGCGCAGGCCGACGGTTGCCTTCACGGTACGTGTCTCGCCCATCGTGCAGAAATTCGCGCCGTTCCGGACGGAACAGGAGCCGACATGTTCATTGTCGAACAGGTTCAGCGCATAGATGCCCATATTCAGCGCCTTCCATTCGTAATGGATGCTCGCATCAGCCAGAAGATATCCGGGGACGGAAACCGTATTGGCGCCAAAGCCGAAATTTGAACTGACATAGCGCAGGCCTGCACCAAAGCCGAGCCCCTGCAATTGCCCGGTTGGCTGCGTGTAGTCGGCCCATAGCGTCGCCGTGTGATGGGGGGCTTCGGAAAGCTCGTCGCCGATGCGTGCGGCGTTGACGCTTTCGGTGATTTCGGTGTCGAGATACGTATAGCCCGCGGTGAGATCAAGGCCGGAATCGAGGCTGGCAGATGCTTCCAGTTCGATGCCGCGAGAACGTACTTCGCCGGTCTGGACTGTTGCGAAGCTTACCGGGTCGGTTTCAGTATCGTTTTGCCGGGTCAGGTCAAAGGCGGCCAAGGTAATGAAGCTGTTATATCCCTTGGGCTGGTATTTGATACCGACTTCAAATTGCTGGCTGGTCTGGGGTTCGAACGGGTTGCCGGCGGGATCATTGCCAACAATAGGCAGGAAAGATTCTGCATAGCTGGCATAGGGCGCGAGCCCCGAGTCCGAAAGATAGACGGCGCCGGCGCGCATGGTGAAGGCGCTGTCGCGCTGTGTCGTCGTACTGCCGGTCAGGTTGTTATCGGTTTCGCTGCGGGCGTGGTCATACCGCCCGGCCAGCGAAAATTTCCAGTTTTTGCCAAGCGCGATCTGGTCCTGTGCATACAGTCCGGTCTGCGTCAGCACAGAATCTTCATCCTTGAAGGGGGCGGGGATATTGACCGTGGCGCCATAGACCGGGTTGAAAATGTCGATGGAAGGCGCGGCACCGAAATGCTGAATGGAACTGACGTCGATACGCTGATGGTCGACCCCGATCAGCAGGGTCTGCTTTATCGCCGCATCGCCGAATTTCAGTTGCACCCGGTTATCGGTGGTAATCCCGTGCAGGTTGCCGAAACTGGCGAAAGCCCCCCGGTTCACCGTTCGCTGGTCGGCGGCCAGGCCGTTGCTGAAGACGACGATATCGTCGAGGTCGAGGATGTTATAGCGCAGGGTGTGGAAGACAGAGACGGCGTCCGAACTGTCATGCTCCACTTCGTATCCCAAAAGGAGTTCCGCCCGGTGGTATTTGTCGACATCCGGTTCGCCGGTAAATCGGCTGGTCGGGATATCCCCATTCGGGTTTTCTGTCAGCGTGCCGACCCCGGGCAATGCCTGCGAATTGCGCGTGTCATCTTCCTGATAGCTGGTCAGCAGGGTGAGTTTGGTTCGGTCGGACACCCGGGCCGTCACCGAAGGCGCAATCCATATCCGGTCGTCTTCCACGAAGTCGATCTGCGTATCGCTTTTTCGGGCCAACGCGGTGAGGCGATAGGAAATATCCCCGGTCTCGTCGGTGTTGCCGCCGAAATCGACCTTTGCCTGATAGCGATTAAAACTGCCGGTTTCCAATTCCATGACCCGGATTTTTTCGCCCGTCGGCCGTTTCGACACGAAATTGACCAGCCCGCCTGCGGCACCCTGTCCATACAGAACCGACGCGGGGCCACGTGGCACCTCGATACGTTCCGCACCCCAGGTTTCGGGATTGTAACTGACAGCGAACCCCGGATTTGCCATCAGCATGCCATCGCGGAACAGGCCCGTTGTTGCCGCATCCATCCCCCGCATCATCAGGTTGGTGTATCGCGGTTCGTAACCGAAGGGCTCCGGATTGACGCCGGGTGTAAAGCGCAGTGCTTCGTGCAGCTTGTTGACGTTGCGTGAGTCCAACTGGTCGCGGGTGACGACGGAAATTGATTGTGCCGTTTCGATCAGCGGCGTGTCCGTTTTACTTGCAGTGGCGCTGCGCGCGGCGACATAGCCGTCGACCGGTCCCCTGGCCGAAGCGCCCTGGCCTTCGACCGTGATCGGGCCGAGTACCTTTTCGCTGCTGTCGTTAGATGTCCGGGCCAGGGTGATTGTCTTGTTGTCGGTAAAGCTGAAGTGCAGCCCGGTCCCCGCGAGCAGACGCTGCAGCGCCTCCCGGTCGGGCATCGTGCCGGTGACGCCCGGCGTTTCCAGATTTCGGGCCAGTTGCGAGTCGAAGACGAGCTGCACGTCGGCTGCCTCGCCATAGGCGATCAGCGCCGGGATTAACGCTTGAGGACGGATATCAAACCGGCGCACTGAGTCGCCCTGCGCCAGAACGCTGTTCGTCGCACTGTGTTTGCTCGGGGCGGGGACCAGAGTGCCATTTTTTTCCTGCGCGAGGACGGGGGTTGCGAGGGCTGTTGCCAGCAAGGCCGTCGTCAGCGTCGTGGAAATGTTTTTGCCGAGGGATTTCGGGGGCCGGGTCGTTCCGGTTTGGCGGTTTGCGGTGCGGCTGCTGCGTCGTTGTGTCTGAGACATTTTTGGTTCCTGCCTTTTTTTTGCGAATAAAAATTAATCGCATTTAATGGTAGGACGCATGAGCAGCCGGATTTGATGAGACGCAGCGGTGATATTTTTCTCTGATCAGATCTTTTTTTCGGAATCTGCCGGGCAGGGTGGTTTCAGTCGGAGGCGGACAGTACGGCAACCACGCCGCCAATCCGGGTCAGTCGGACAGGCAGGGTATCGGAAATGGCATCCAGCGCCGCATCCGCGCGACGGGAATCGAAGACGGCGGTGACGGCTATATTGCGGATGCGGTCATCGGCGATGATGATCCAGCCTTGTCGGTGCCGCTCCAGATCGGCGACGACCTCGCTCAGGGGGCTGTCCTCGAAAATCAACCGGCCCCGTCGCCATGCCTGAACATGGTCCGGATTAACGGTTCGGACCGTGCCAAAGGCGCGGTCGTATCGGACCTGCTGTCCGGTGTTCAGCGTCAGCGGCGCGCCATGGCTGCCCGAAACCGCGACGGATACGGCGTGCTCGGTTACCGTTACGACACTTGCGCTGTCCCGCCGCTTGATATTGAAGGCGGTGCCCAGGGCGGTAACGGTCCCGTTGCCGGCGGTGACAATGAAGGGCCGGGCCGGATCAGCGGCGACTTCGAAAAACGCCTCGCCCTCATGCAGGGTAACGTGGCGTCTGTCACCGCTGAAGGCCACGGACAGTGTGGTGGTACTGCCGAGTTCCACCTTTGATCCATCGGCAAGCCGAACCGTACGGTGCTCCGCCGTGCCGGTGCGATGGTCGGCGCGCAGCGCCGGCTGGGTCGCCACGTAACCACCGATAGCGACTGCGGCGAGGGATGCGGCGGCGCCAAGCCAGGCGCGCCGCGACATCAACGGTGCACGCGATGCTGTGGCAATGGGGATGACCGTGGCGCTGTGGGTGTTCGCTCTCTTGGGGGCGGCAGCATCTGGCGCGATGACGGCCAGGCCGGACCATAGGTCCTCGGCCTGCTGCCAGGCGTCACGGTGGGCCGCGTCCATCGCGAGCCACGCGGCGAATTCCTGCCGTTCCGATTCGCTTCCCGAGCCGTCATGCAGGACCGCCATCCAGTGCAGCGCCGCTTCAATATGCGGGGTTTGTCCCGTATCTCCCATAGGTTTCCCTCTCCTGAAACCGTCGCCAGTGGGACGCCGGAAACGGCGCCCGTCAGGTATAAGACGGATGGCACAGCCAAAAGACTGATATCCGGCTACGTTTTTTTTTCGTTCCGCTTTTCCCAGTTCATTTCGCGCTCGATGATTTTGAGGGCGTTGAAGATATGCGAGATGACCGTGTTCTTGCTGATGCCCAGCCGTTCGGCGATTTCCGAATTGTCGAGCCCCTGAAAACGGGCCAGCGCGAAGACTTCCCGGCAGCGCGGCGAAAGGCCTTCCACGATGGTGTGAAGTCGCGCAAATTCGCTGCGGTACAGGGCGATCGTTTCCGGGGACGGCGTGCCATCGGAAACCAGTTCCCTGGTGTGATCGGGCGCCGCCACCTCGATACGCAGGCCCGTATGGCGGAAATGATCCATCGCCAGATTGGCGGCGATCCGGAACAGATAGGCGCGCGGGTTCTTGATCGCGACGGTGCTTTGGCTGTTGGCGGCCCGCAGCCATGTCTCCTGCGCCAGGTCCTCCGCCAGGCTGACATCGCCCACACGCCGCAACAGAAACCGCATCAAGGCATCGCGCTGCTCATGAAAAGCGGACAGCAGGGGATTGGTTTCTATTTGCGACAACGCATCCTCAGTCTTGCAAGCCTGTGCCGCGATAGCTGTTGGGCCACCGCCGTGATTTCGCCGGGCGGATACGTAGTGCGAATTAATCGCAATTGCAAATAGTGGACTTTACCGCGTGGTTTCCGGGGCGGGGCGGCCAGTTGGCACGAATTCCAAATCTATTATTGATAATGACTCTTATTAGCAAATAAGATTGGCGCGGGATGCAACCAGTCTTGAACCGTGGGCCGCGCGCAATGGCACGGCTCTGACCTCACTCACCAATAAACAGTCTGAAGCGATAAATAAAAATAAAAAAACCAATTTAGACAATCAATGGGCGGTCGCTATATCAGTCTCGTCAGCAACCCGAACCCCTCACGCTACCAACCAACGGAGCAATCATGTCACTCATCAATACCGAAATCCGCCCCTTCAAGGCTGACGCTTTCAAGGCCGGTAAGTTCGTCACCGTTACCGATGACGATATTCGCGGCAAATGGGCCGTATTCTTCTTTTACCCGGCGGACTTCACCTTTGTCTGCCCGACTGAACTGGAAGACCTCGCCGACAATTACGCCGAATTCCAGAAGATGGGCGTCGAAATTTACAGCGTCTCGACCGATACCCATTTCAGCCACAAGGCGTGGCATGATTCATCCGACGCCATCGGCAAGATCGAATACACGATGCTCGGCGATCCGACCGGCGCGATCAGCCGCAACTTCCAGGTGATGATCGAGGAAGCGGGCCTTGCCAATCGCGGCACGTTCCTGATTGATCCGGACGGTATCATCCAGGTGGTGGAGATCACCGCTGAAGGGATCGGCCGCAATGCCGCCGAACTGCTGCGCAAGACCAAAGCGGCGCAGTATGTGCGGGCGCATCCGGGCGAAGTTTGCCCGGCCAAATGGGAAGAAGGCGAAAAGACACTCGCCCCGTCCCTGGAACTGGTCGGCAAGATCTGATCCGAAGGCGGGCGCGCGGTTTCTCTCTGACGGCGCGCCCGCCGGTTTTTCTTCCATCTCCCCCTGTAGCGGAGCATTCCCCATGTTGGACGCCAGTCTGAAGACCCAGTTGAAGGGCTATCTGGAAAACATCCGGCAGCCTATCGAACTCGTCGCCACCCTTGACGAGGGCGCGAAATCGCGCGAACTCGAAACATTGCTCGAAGACATCGTGGCCCTGTCGGACCAGGTGTCCTGGCGGCGCGCCGAAGGCGGCGATATTGACGCCCGTGCGCCGTCCTTCGCCATATGCCGCGACGGGGAGGATACCGGGATATGCTTTGCCGGCATTCCGCTTGGTCATGAATTCACCTCGCTGGTGCTGGCGCTGCTGCATGCCGGTGGGCATCCGCCGAAGGTGACGCCGGACGTCCTTGAACAGATTGGCGGGCTCACCGGTGAATACCGGTTCGAGACCTATTTCTCGCTGTCCTGCCAGAACTGCCCGGATGTGGTGCAGGCGCTGAACCTGATGAGCGCCCGCAACCCCGGCATCACCCATACCGCCATCGACGGCGCCTTGTTTCCGGATGAAGTGGAATCGCGCCAGATCATGGCCGTGCCTTCGGTCTTCCTGAACGGCGAGCCCTTCGCGCAGGGGCGGCTGGAACTGGAACAGATACTGGCGAAGATCGATAGTGGTGCCGCGTCCCGCGCGGCGGCAGCCCTCGATGCGAAAGAGCCGTTCGACATGCTGGTCGTCGGCGGCGGTCCGGCCGGTGCCGCGGCGGCTGTTTATGCGGCGCGCAAGGGAATCCGCACCGGCATCGCGTCGGAACGCTTCGGTGGACAGGTGCTCGACACCATGGCAATCGAAAACCTCATTTCGGTTCCCCATACCGATGGACCGAAACTGGCGGCGGCGCTGGAAGCGCATGTGGCGGCATACGACGTCGACATCATGAACCTGCAGAAGGCCGAAAAGCTGGTCCCGGCGACCGCGTCTGGCGGGCTGCATGCGGTGGTGCTGGAGAACGGCGCTGTCCTGCGGTCGAAATCCCTGATCCTCAGCCCCGGCGCGCGCTGGCGCCAAATGAACGTGCCCGGCGAGGATGAATACCGCAATCGGGGCGTTGCCTATTGCCCGCATTGCGACGGCCCGTTGTACAAGGGCAAGCGGGTTGCGGTGATCGGCGGTGGCAACAGCGGTGTCGAGGCGGCAATCGACCTTGCCGGTATCGTGGCCCATGTCACGCTGATCGAATTCGACAACCAGTTGCGCGCCGATGCGGTGCTGCAGCGCAAGCTCTTCAGCCTGCCCAATGTCGATGTGGTGACGTCCGGTCTCACCAGCGAGGTACAGGGCGACGGCAACAAGGTCACCGGGCTGGTTTATAAGGATCGCAACAGCGATGAGGCGCATCTGGTCGCGCTGGACGGGATCTTTGTGCAGATCGGGCTGGTGCCGAACACCGAATGGCTCGGGGATACGGTGGCGCTCAGCAATCGGGGTGAAATCGAGGTGGATGACCGGGGTGAAACCTCCATTCCGGGCGTCTACGCCGCCGGTGATGCAACCACGACGCCGCACAAGCAGATCGTCATCGCCATGGGGGACGGCGCAAAGTCGGCTCTTTCCGCCTTTGACTACCTGATCCGCCTGGCGCCGGTGGAAGAAAAGGCGGCGTAAGGCACACCATATCGGGCTGAAAGAACAAACACCGGGGGGTGTGGCCGCGTGCTGCATCTCCCGGCAATTATTTCAGGTCTGGAGATTGGCGTGCCGAGGGTTATATATAGGGGCTCGAAATCCGCTGTCGGCCCCGCGCCGGCGGCGCATCATGTCAATGTTCCGGAGGCCCCATGAACACGCTTGCCTTTGAAGGTCGCATCATTTTTCTGTCGGAAGACCCCGATGTCGTAACCCGGCAACTCGATGGCGCCGATATTTCGGTGGAAGAGGCGAGGCCCCTGCGGAACGATATCTCGACAGACGAGATCACGCCGATCCCGGTGCTGGTCCACTATGACCGCGAACTCGGCCGCCATGCGCATGTCGGCTTCGAGACGGGCGGCAAACAGCCGATCGGCACGGACAGCCTGCTGAATGGTGGTTTTTCCGTCATTGTCGGCGGCAACCGGTACGGCAAGGGGTCGTCGCGCGAGCACAGCCCGCAGGCGGAACTCTATGCCGGGGTGAAACTGATCATCGCGGAAAGTTTCGAGCGGCTGTACCGCCAGAACTGCGATAACCTGGGCCTGTTCACCTCCAACGATTTCGGGCTGATCGACCGCATTCGCGCCGGTGAGGATATCCCCGTCGAGGATCTGGTCGCCGGGCGTGAGCCGCTGGCGGCGAGTATTCTGCGGGCGGGCGGGCTGCTTGGTTTCGGCCGCGCGATTGCCAAGGGCGCGCGCCCCGCATTGTCGGACCCCGACAGCATGGCCGGTCCGAAGACGCTGGCGGAAAAGATCGTCGCGCGCCACGCCGTCGTCGCCGACGAGCTGGAATGGGATCTGAGCCCCGGTACGGCCGGCTTTGTGCGGCCGGATTGGCGCTATTTCCATGATATCTTCTCGGCGCAATGCGCCCATATGCTGCATGAATTCTACGGGCCGGATCTGGAACTGTACAAGCCGGACTCGATCCGTTCCTTCGAGGATCATTATTCCTACGCCCATCGCCCCGAAGTGAACGCGAAGCGGGACCGCATGCCCGATATCCGCCGTATACCACCG
>Ga0222651_1000552_pt1 | contig 22966 bp, 20 predicted proteins | sample AntAcemetagen369_FD_179855 | JGI IMG/M metagenome (GOLD analysis project Ga0222651, IMG submission 179855) | Saline water microbial communities from Ace Lake, Antarctica - #369 | ecosystem: Environmental > Aquatic > Non-marine Saline and Alkaline > Saline | place: Antarctica: Ace Lake...
GTACCGATCGCTTGTTGACGCGCAGCGGTCAATTGTTGGTTACATAACGGGATACTACAGTCAGACAAGACCCCATCAACACAATGGCGGCTTGCCGCCAAACAAAGCGGAGGAGATCTATTGGAACTCCTCTAAATCAGCGGCCAAGATTACTTGACCACTACAGTCGACGATGAGATAACCCTAGGCGAGGTAGTACTCGTCAACTCGCACTTGATTTTGCCAAACACGAGCAGCAGAGAGTATTGATCGCGCGTGAAGTTGGCTATATGAGTAAACGCGGTGCGTCCTCGTGGGACTTGAGTGACTATTTAAGTGAGTGGTGAGTAAATAGACGACTTGGCTATACGGAGAATCATGACGGCTAATGGACATCTGACATGGTCAAGTCTCTTGTGAAAGCCTACTGCAAGAAACTGATGCCTTTTTGAACCAATAGGATCAAAGGCGCTGGCGAAGTTCACTTTTATCAATCTAACTGTGTTTGATTGCTCCCAACCTTTATACGTCATGTTTATCGGTGGCGGTAATGCTCGATACAAATCAATTGTGACATTAACTGTGTTATGCGTTGAACGTCTTCCTGATAACATTGCCAGGCAGGACTTCGAACCCTTGATCTTCGTACCAAGGCAGTAGTCTTGAAAGATCACCAGCAGCTTCGCCTTCGAGAACTTTTATCGCAAACCTAGTACAGTTGTCGTCAACGGCGCTGAGTAATTTACTTCCGTAACCCTTGCCTCTGTGGTTGTGCCGTACTTTCGGCCAAGTAAAAAAACGAAACACTGGAAGCTCGATATCTACAACTATGATGTCATGCAATGTTGCTTTTTCCCCTTCACGTGATAGTTTCGCAATTCCAACATATTCATAGCTGACAAAAGCACGGATGTAAAAGAGGAACTCCCATTTGTCTGGACATTCGAATCTAATTTCTGGGATCAATACACTATTCAAAACACAACCTGTCGTAGTAGTTTGTCGCGACTTGGTTTTTGTGCGACGAGAAGACTTGCCGAGTGAGGTCTACCTCTAACGAAAGCTTATACGCAGCTATGAAAAATTTTCTCAATTATCACCCCCTCAGGAATGTCCTTTCCATCTGCTGCGCGTATTGTTACTTCTGCTTCATCTGGATACTCCGGGTCCCGAAACTCCTTTTCGACAACACCGTAGGCCTCAAATAAATCTCTATCGAGAATATAGACATACCCATCGGAATCATCATGTGTCGTAAATTCAACAGCTCTTTCGTAAGAAAGGGTGCTCGAAATGTAACAACCATCATATCGGCCGGATTCTAGCTGATGCCCACGCACAGCGTTGTTTTCAGTTTTGCCATAATCTACCTGACCATACCTGCCGCCGTCTCCGTATTTTACCGGCGCGGCTTTCTGATCTCCTCTGGGTGTCAACCGACCTCCGAACTCCTGGTCTAATTGTAGAGATACACCACGGTACAATTTGCTCATTAGATGGCTTCCACTGAGCGTAAACAAGAACGCGATGATTTTTCCAGCTTTACCGGGCCCAGTTCCATAGTCACCAAATTGGTAGCCATATTATGTACCCGTAGTTAAAGAGCCAATTGACAATGCTGCTCCAAAAAGAAACAACACAATAGAACTTAGTACCAACAATATGGTCCCATAGAGCCAAATAGTATGGTCATTTCCCTGTGGCGAGTTATACAAACGAAGCTGCGTAAGATATGACGTTGCATAAGCCAAGCCAGAAAGGCTTATTCCGATAACGAAGCAATACATCGGAAGAGCAAAGGCGCTCAGGTCCACAGATTTTCCATAGAGATCGCCAAGTAAAGCCAGGAGTGCGATAGAAGCACCGCCGTTAACAATGGGCCCAAATTTTAGCGCGCCTTGCGACAGGAGTATCAGGCCCTTATACGTTTCTTCTGAATGCCAATCGCTCATAAAGTACTCAACATTGAATTAGTCCGCGGTTCGTCTGCCTAGCCAGTGATAATGCCGCTAGAAGGCAGTCTATTCCGGAAAGTGACGTCCAACAACTCTATGTTAGATGTTGCCTTTGTCTGCTGAGACTCCACGTTAAAACGTGTTATCGCTAATTAGTTGCTGTGACTGCGGGGTAGGGCAAGCAGTCCTCAGTAATGCCGTTTGGAGTGGCTCACGCGTGTGAGAAAAGCCAAGACTTAAAGTGTAGAAATGCTTCTTCGCTGGGTTGCTCGTAGAACGATGAACGAACTTCGCGAACTTGAACCGTGTCACCATTCAACATCAATCCAATTGCTACATTTTCATCATTGTAGTTAGTGATGTACGTATAGTAGCGACCTTCTAGAATCTGGCGACGTCGATCAAAGTGTAGAGATTTAGGCCTAAGGACAGCATAGTTAGTGATGGGTTGAATATCCTCGGTACCGACTAAAGGTGGCGGAGGGAAGGGTCCTATCAGGTCGGTATAGCCATGCGGGTATGTCTGATAAATATCGCCTGCTTCGAGTTCAGCCTTTGCGAGTGAATTAGGTGTCCTGATCTTTGTTGCTCTATCGACCGTGACGGGTGGTCTTAGTGCCGTAATGGTTGAAACCTCTAACAGCAACGCACTTGCAATGTAATAAAACCCGGCGTCTTTGCTGTGCTCGCTTATGACCGAAAGCCAATTGATGAGTGTTGTGCCGATAGCGATGGGTTGCGTTGCTGCAAAATGCAGAAGACGCCAGTCTATGCGAGAGAGGTGATTCAATGCTAACCAATCGTCTTGATCAACAAGTTGACGCAATCTGCCAAATTCGGAAGCGCTAAATTTGTCGACATCGAGTTTACTGATCAGTTTCTGAAATGACTTTGTTGGAGGGAAGCCGACGACTGCCGCGATATGCTTCCGTTTCATCGACAATAGGGCGACGAAGTATGCTTGTTCCCATTGTTGCCGCCTTGCTTCCCTTACCATCAACCAGAAGAGTATGGGCTGTGAGGTGAACAGTTCGTAAGCTTCTTGATGGTTACTGCAGAGATGAAGGGCCGTGTACGAGATGTCTCGATGTTGGATGATCAACTGTCTGATGTCTGCAGGGATATCTTGAGTCCAGGCCTCGAAGTCCTTTTGCTGAGAAATGTACTCGAACGCAATCGGTAAAGAATCTAAATAGTTTGTGTTCTCTAACACACCTTCGATTTCGATCTGGCTAGTAATGCCGCTTGACCAAGGCGTGATCGTTACACAGTTTTGATATCCAGTGAGTGCTGATAGGTCGACCTGCAATGATTCCAGTGTTCTTCTCCTTTAGTGTCATTGGTTGCAATCAATGATGCGCACTCGGCCTGTCTGGGCCTCAAAGACTTTGATTTAATACGACTCACCGCAATTCTTAACTGCTGACGTACGATGGGATTCAATGAGGTTTGTTCTGTTTGGATCCGCCGTGCTCCCGTTTTGAAGTGATCCACGGGAAATGTTCGACTCTTTTAGATTGTAATCTGTAGATCTTGATCTGCGATTGATATCCATTTAGTGTTCGAGTTTTCTCCGTGGGCTATTGGATGTATAGTCTGCCAGGTTTTTTGTCCATTGCGCCTTCACGTTATAGTTAGGAGATGGTGTTCCCACAACAAAATAATTCGTTGGCTTCTTTCCTTCATGCTTGCATGATGCTAATGCCTCTTATCACGTAGTCAGAGAAGCAGTGGTCTATGCCCTTGAAATTTTGCGAATGCTATTTGGAATCCAAGTCTTCGGCTATGCAGGCGATTGCACCAATGGTTGAAGTGAGAACGAAGATAGCCTCTTTGCGGTTAAATTGCGTCTGTGCACCGATTTCGTCGAGATGGTGAGCTAGCTGTGTGTAGCTTTTCAGTTGGCTAATAATGCCTACAAGGCGTTCATCTTTGGTCCAAGTCTTTTTAGGACTACTGGGACTCCCAGGCAAGTGAGTTTCAACTGCTTCTATTGCAATTCGACATTTTGCAACAACTTCATCGTAATCGCCGCGATAAAGGAAATGGTTGGCTCGTTCCATTGCTTTATGTGCGGCCTTAACTGTTTCGTCAGGATCTATTGCAAAAGGAGTTTCATAGACTAGGGCACTACGAAATTTCATCTGTTGTAACGCTTCAATCCACATTTCATGTGATACCGTTGCGCTTATGGAGTCACTCCGTGTATGCCGCTGTTCACCCTCGATTACTTCTCCTGTCAGTTTAAACATGAATTTTGGCGGAGATCCAGCGCGTAGCTGTTCAAGGGATTCGAGTGCCCGCGAAGTTAGCGGTAAGTCAAACAGCATGGAGTGTTTTGTACTACGTGGTTGTGAGGTTATCCAGACAGGTTGTTCTGGAACAGCAGTCCCTAAATTTCTAATCTGACCATCGACCTCTAGAGCAATATCTAGACGAGCATTGATAAACTCAGCGGATGCTCGAACTGAATCGTGATTAGTAATGTCGAATTGTAAGGACCATCGCAATAGATAGCCCCCTACTAGCTCAGTACCAGATAGGCCGGCAAAAGTGAATTCTATAAATTGGTATGAGGTTGGAGTCGTAATGCTCATGATCTTCCTTAGGTGGCGTATCGCATAGTGATAATTCCAATTTCTCAAGCATTGCAGTGAGACGTGATGTCGGTCGATCATTGTGATTCTGTTGCGAGCAGAGGCTGAATTGGCTTCCAATTGACCTTTAGCTCGGAGTTGTCTAAGCCGAAGGGATCTACTCTATACCGACGAAGAACCGTCTCATACCTACGTTTGAGGTTTCGGTCTCCAGTGTTTGCCATAAGTCTTGCCATTGCTGAGTTTAAACCGTGTTCAGAGCAGTCTTGTTGGAAGTCCTTGCTCAGAGTTTCGTCTTCCAGTAGTGCTTTATCGTAGAAGCTGATTTTCCTGAACTCTTCAGCGATTTTATCGTCTAGATCACACAGTGGTACGCCTATATCTCGTACTCTAACCTCCAGCCTCGCTTTTGGTTCTGCAGTGGATGCTTGTTGCCTTGATTTGTCATATAGCGTTACCCGCATGCGTCCAACTCCTGCTATTTGTGACTCGAGTTGATCGTCATTGCCGAATATGAGCTCAGACTGACGGGCGCCTTTCAGATAGATAAAGCATTCCGGAAGTGGCTCGTTTATGGTCAGGCACAAATCTATTCGCGTGACCCTGGAGTCTAAATGTATGAGCTGAAGAACATCATCACCCACGGTCTCAGTAAGTAACTGTACAACCTTTCGAGTTGGGTGTTTGACATCATCCCTATTGGGATTGAACTCCAAGCGTAAGAAGTTGTGTGCCTTACACCTCGGGTAAATTTCAATCTTTGCACCAGTTAGTTTTTCTTGGTGTGCGTTGCCGTACCTATACGTGCTTCCTTGCCAACTGAGAGACCTTCCTTTTGGTGAGCTCCACTCGTTCAGGCTTTCTCTGACAGAGTCTCTTCTATCCATCGGAACTGGGAAAGTAAACCCAAGCATGTCGATTCTCAATTTGGTCATTTCAAAACTCCTGTTTGGAACTGACCATTTACGATTGAAGAGAACATTAGTTGGTCAGCCGAATAGAAATTAGATACTTCCAACTAAAGCTGGTAACTGGAGCGCTGTTAGTGCTTATGTTTCTCGAATCTACAGAGATTGATGATGGGTAACTTACGTTCACACGTTCACACGTTCACACGTTCACACAGGTAGCGCAGAGGCTGGTGAAGGTGTGAACGTCTATCTTAGTCAAGAGCTTCTTAGCCAGACATCAACCTCGTCTTTAAAATACCAAATGCCACCCTTCTTTTTGAAAGGAGGGCCTTTTTCTAGCGAGCGCCACTGAGCTAGTGTCTTCGGACTAACGTCAATATACGTTGCTGCGTTTTCGGCATTCATGCGCCCGTCCTGAGTCATTCTGACGTTTGTGTTGTAAATTTCCGGTTCTTTTAGTTCGTTGATGTTGTGATTCACGGGCACCTCGTGTAATGTCATTGTCATCAAGTAAATAGTATACAACTACACAAAAAGATCAAGAGGAATATGATGGAAAAGAAAAGAGGGAGACCTCCTGGGAAGAAGAAAGTTGGAAGAAAATCTCAAAAATCTGAAGTTATTACGATTCGGATGAGTCCAGCCTTAAAGTTTGGTGCCGAGTTTGCTAGTCAGGTCCTAGGTAAAAACAAGACCGAGTTTATTTCGGATGCAATCAAGCAAAAAATGGCCGAGATTGAGTTGGAAGGCCGCAGCGTCGAAGATATTGCTCGTGAGTTGTGGGATCTGGATGGGGCCGTGAGACTTGCAAAAACGGCGTTTGCCTATCCTGCTTATTTGCCACCTGCATTGAAATTTTGTTGGCGCGTGGTGGAGTATTGTCCCTATTTTTGGCGAACTATTGAACGTGAAGAAGCTGGGGTAGTGCGTGTTGCATGGGAGACGAAGCCGGATTGGTTGGTAGAAAGGAATCTCTCCGAACAATGGGAAAATCTAAACTTATTTTTAGAGCATGGGACCATTGAGCAGCAATGGTTTGAACCTTCTAGGCTGCAGTACTCTCAGAAAATTGATGCTTCTGTACGACTGAATGCCATTGAAAGCGAGAGCCAAGTCGAAGTCGAAAAAATATCGGCAATTCTTTTGCGCTTACGTGATGAATTGGAGAATGACTAATGTCGGCGCGTAATGTGTTCTCAAAGAAGCGGCTAAAGGAGATGTCCCTAGGTGAGTCGCTTCGTCACGATGGTGTTATCTGTGAGTGCATCGCAGATGGCGACTACCGATGGAGTTTTAATATCAGTATTGCTGGTCAGCGGCTCCACCGTGTTGTTGGTAAAACATCTATGGGGACTAGTTGGGAGAAGGTTCAAGATGTAATTGTCGTGTTAAAGCAGGAGGCGTTGCACAAAGATTTCGGCTTGCCTAATACTCGGTACATCAATATGACCTTTTCTGCTTATGCAGATTTGTACCTCGTTCAGTTAGATAAGACCGGGGGCAAGAACATTGAAAAAAAGCGGCGGCAACTAAAGAGACATTTGCGGCCATATCTGGGTCAACGAAAAATAAAGAACATTCGTGCAATCGACCTAGAATCGTACCAAAGACAGAGGCTAGAGCAAGGAGCGATGACTGGAACTATTAATCGTGAGACTGCAGTGGTCTCACATATGTTTCATGAAGGTGTCAGATGGGAATGGCTGAAGTACGTGCCGGCGAGGGTTAGGTCTCTGACTGAAGAGTTAACTAGAACTGAATATCTTGAGCCCAATCAGATTGACGATTTGTTGGTCGCTGCACATAACGACCAGAATGAACATATCGAGACTTTTGTTAGAGTTTCCATCATGACAGCGATGAGAAAGTCTGAAGTGTTGGCAATTCTGGTCTCGGATATTAAGTTCGATAGCCAGACGATTTTTGTCTCGAAAGCCAAAGCTGGCGCGCGCGAGCAGCCAATGACGTTAAAGCTGTCAGAGTTCCTTAGGCAGCACTTGGACCAGAGGGATGATGAGAGTGTATGGCTGTTCCCGTCAGTTCGCTCTGAGACCGGTCATGCAGTGAATATCGACAAGGCGTTTAGACGTGTTGTCCGATTAGCAGGATTAGACCCTGCGAAAATAGTCAGGCATACGCTGCGCCACACTGCGATTACGCAGATGGTGCAGACAAACACTGACTTACCAACGGTGAAACGTTTTTCTGGGCATAAGACCTCCATCATGGTGGAACGATATGCACACCAGAGTGACGATCACATTCGACGTGCGTTAGCGAAGCTGGATGATCGATATGATCTTGAAGAGCCTAGTGCGCACTACACAGAAACTACACAGAGTGAGGGGAGGGCGGTCCAAAAGTTAATGTAAGTGTTTGATTTAAATGGTGGCCGGAGGTGGAATCGAACCACCGACACAGGGATTTTCAATCCCTTGCTCTACCGACTGAGCTATCCGGCCATTTCAGGTATTTCACTTGAAAGAAAGGTCTTAAAGTGAAGACTCCTGGCAGCTATTGGGTCGCTACTCGGAGAGGGCGGTATTAAACCGAAGCAGGGGGGTTGAGTCAAGGTTAGAGAGGCAAATCTGGCGCAGATAGGCTGCCCGCTGATGCGCTATTTCTCCTCTGGCACGTATCCCTCGGCGTCATCAATTGCTTCTCCGACGATGAACTTGTCTCGTTGATCATTCAAATATCGGCGTGATTCTTTATCCATCATGTTGAGATGTTTTTCGTTAATCAACATGGTCTGGTGGCTTTGCCATTCTGCCCAGGCTTTGGCCGATACGGTCTCAAACACGACCTGTCCTTTTGGTCCGGGGAAGGGTGCTACATCTAGCCCAGGGAGCTCTTCTTGATAGCGCGAGCACATGACGGTACGGCTCATAGTGACCTCAGTTTTTTTGATAAATGTTCGATGATTTTAGTGACGGGGCGAGTTAGGCCAATGGCCTGCGGCGCTTCCAGGGAATACCACAGTGTACCGGGTTCACCCACTCTATCATGAGTCTTGTGCGATTTTACGTGAACGGGCGTGATATCTAAATGGAAGTGGGTAAAGGTATGGCGAAAGGGCGTGAGTTGGGTGACTTCACCCGAGACTTCTATACGTTCGAGCTCTGCAGCAAACTCGCTTGGTTCGCATTCTGGAAAGCTCCACAAGCCCCCCCACAGTCCATTGCTAGGTCGTTGTTTAAGCAAGACTTCGCCAGCGGGGTTCTGCACGATGAGCATGCACGTCGATTTTTCGGGCTTAACCGTTTTGGGTTTTTTGCCGGGGAATTGATCGACGGCATGTTGTGTATGGGCTTTGCAATCTGCATTCATGGGGCACACCTCACAAAGTGGCCGGCTGCGCACGCATAGCGTGGCACCCAAATCCATGATCGCCTGGGTGTAGTCTGCGGTGCGTTGTTTTGGTGTGAGTGTCTCGGCAATGGCCCACAGCTCGTTTGCGACTGCTGGCTTACCTGGCCAGCCTGCCACTGCGCCATAGCGAGCCAACACGCGTTTGACGTTACCGTCCAGGATGCTGGCGTGTTGTTTGAAGGCTATTGCGAGTACGGCACCGGCGGTTGAACGGCCAATGCCCGGCAAGGCTTCTAATTCTTCCTGGGAAGATGGAAACTCGCCGTTAAATTGTTCGGTCACGATCTGTGCAGTTTTGTGGAGGTTTCTGGCCCGGGCGTAGTAGCCAAGGCCGGTCCACAAATGCAGGACTTCATCCTGACCTGCCTCTGCTAATGCGTTCACAATTGGGAAGCGCTGCATAAACCGTTCAAAATAAGGAATGACCGTGGTCACCTGAGTTTGTTGCAGCATAATCTCAGAGACCCACACCCGGTAGGGTGAGATGTCTTTTTGCCATGGCAGGTTTTTCCTGCCGTGTTGGTCAAACCAGGCTAATAGTCGATCCGAAAATGCATCTGGCATCGGTTAGTCAAACAAACCTTTGAGTAAGCTTTTGGCTTTCTCTTTCAATTCATCGGGAACCTGCTCTTCAATTTTCTTCTTGATGGCATCAGTACCCTGGCGTCTAATTTCCTGAGTCGCCAGGTCTTTGATTAGCTTTGTGATCGCGCTTCGATCCGGTAGACACAGGTCGATCGGGTCCGCGTCGAGCGATCCCTCGCAATGGAGTGGAAAGCGAATGCCCACTAACTTTTGGTTCACTTTAAACTGGCCTGCGGTTTCGAGCAGAGTGGCATCCAGATCATAGACCATGCTGTTGGCAAAATAGTCGATACCACCCTTGCCGGTAATCCGCATGTTTTCAACTGCAGCGTTCAGTGATTGGTCCTTCGTAATACCGGTTTTGAAATTATGATCGCCCTGTAGAAAATCAAATGGCAGCATGTCCGGCCATTCGGTTATGCCAGATTTTGTGGTTTGTAAACCGTCAACGAGCGCCGCGATTTGTTTGATAGGGCGCACGTCTAATGTGCCGTTTGCGATACTAAAAGTGGATTTTCCGTTCAGACTCTTTACCAGCTGACTCATCATGCCGCCGCTAAACGTGTGGTTGGCACTGAGTTCAAGTGTGCCGGTAATCGAGTCGAACTCCAGCGCCTTAACTATGTCGATGCCAGTGACCGTAAAGGCGGAGGAGGTGTTGGGTGTGGCGCCCGCATAGTTACTATTAAGGTTGAAATTGATGCTGCCGGCGTAAGCGTTGGCTGTGCCGGTCACGCTGAGCTGCTGTTGCTGATTCTTGACCTTCAACTTGATATCGGTGGCATTCCAGGTTTCATATTGAAGTATGCCGATCGTAAACGTGCCATCAATGTCGGTCTCGCTTAGCGTCTCAACCGGTATCACTTCACTATCGGCGATGACGGCAGTTGCGGCGTCACTTACTGCGGGAGTGCTGGCGATCTCTGAAGCCGGTTCCAGATAATCCGAGGCGATGATGCTATCGACCTTTAGATCAAAGCTGATGCCTGTCCTAGAGCTTAGTGATGCCGTGACGGTGCCCGTGAGTTTGCTCTGGTCTAACACTAGATTCAGCTTGGTCAGAGCAACTCGGTCGAGCGTGCCTTTGATATCCGCGTCGAGGCTAACTTTTGTCAGCGCGTTCGGGTTCTCGGTGGGGCCAGGGTCTGCGTCTAAGGCAACAAGCAGTTGTTTGGCGTTGAAAGTGGGCGCTTTGATGTTGCCGGTAAAAGTTGTTGCGCCAAATATGTCTGTTGCATCGAGGCCAAAGGCAAGTTTCATATCAGCGACGGTGAGCTCACTGTTATTTAGGTTGGCGATACCCGCGGTGGTGTTGACCTTACCGTTTAGATTAATCGTGCTAGTAATGGGGGCGCTCTCTGACTGGCGCACCGTGCTGGTGATGGCGAAGTTCTCCAGGGTAAATTCGTCTAGGGATTCGTTAATGGCGGCTTTGCCGCGTAGCATGACGTCAGCAGACAGTTTGCTGATCTTATCTTCAAGGATGAGATCACCGCTAATATCAGTTGTCACGCCAGTGCCGAGCGGTCCGGTACGGAATTGGCTGAGGTTCAGCACGTAGTGGCTATTGCCAGCACGGTCAATGTAATTGATGTTGGCATTGGTGATGTTAATACCGCCGATATCGACGCTGAGGCTATTGTCCGAGCTCTTTCCGGTGTTCTGTTCCGAATTCTGCTGATCGTTCGCGGGCGTTGCTTCATCGGTTGTTGCAGCGTCGGTCATGACTTCCCAATTGCCGACACCATCGACATCAATTTCAGCGTTAACGCTCAGTCCATCGATGTTCAGTCCGCTTATCTCAATACTGCCGCCAAATAATAAGGGAATCACCTTTAGGTCCACGCTGGCTGATTTTAAGCTGGCCAGCGGCGCGGTAGATTTTGGTGTTGTGATGGCGATGTCCGTTAACGCGATGGCTATCGGCGGAAAATATTGCCAATCCAGGCTACCGTTAATTTCTAGACCGTAGCCCGTCTGGTTTTGGAACTCGCTGGATAGTCTCTGTTTATAGGCGTCTGGGTTGTCTAACAAAACCAGTATAGCAATAAATGCAGCGACGCCGAGGCCGATCAGCGCGATAATGATCATTAACAGGCGTGACATAGAAAGTCCTTTTGAGATGAGCTATTAAGTCAGCTCTTAGCGAGATTCAAATTGGTGCGAGTGTAGTCACACAGTACTTGTATGATGCCACGGGTCACGTCTTTGTTCCCCGACATCAGCTCATAAAGTGCCTCACCGCCTAGTCGCAACAATGTGCAGTCCTCAACGGCGCTAACCGTCGCTGCCCGCGGTTCAGGGTCAAGGGCTGCCAGTTCGCCGAAGACGGTGCGGGTACCCAGTATGCCGAGTTCTTTATCACCTTCTGAGATGCGGACCTTACCGCTGACGACGATATACATGCTGGTTCCCAATTCACCCTGACGGATGATGGTTTCACCGGCTTGATACTCAACGGATTCTACGATTGTCGCGAGGTCAGCTAACTGCGCTTCTGGGACAGAAGAGAAGATGTTGACCGATTTTAGGATTAGGATTTTCTCAATGGTGAGAAGCATATCAGTACGGCTGACGACGAACCCTGGCATCATACGGGGTTCAGGGCTGATAAGAAATCGAATTACCGCGCCGGGCGGCCAAGATTTGCCAGCAGTTCGGCGACGATACTGCGAATATTGCTACTCTGGTCGTCCGCATGGGCGGATAGGGTTTTAGGCAGGTCATCTGGATTGAGCTGCGCCAGTGCCCAGAGTCCGGTTTCGCGCACCAGTGCTTCTTGATCGTTTAGGCTGCCTCTGACCAGATCTTCAAATTCACTGAGCTTCAGCTCGCCGATTTTGTGCAGCAATACAGAACGAGTCCAATACACTGAATGTTCGTAGTAATCGGCCAGGATATTGTGCATTCGAACTTCTGCTGTCATTCGAGTCTGGGGGAATCGAACGGATAACGCTTCGAGTCGTTCTGCCACTGTAAGGTCATCCAACAACGGAAACACAATTTGTTTCACTTCAGTCGTGAGTAGATTGTCTAATACCTCAAGCGCGAATACCCGCAGCTCTGAGACCTTAGAGTCGATATTGGCGCGGGTATCCAGCATCACGTTGGAACTAAAAATAAATGATGTGAGTAGTAGCATGTTGTCACGATGTAGATCCAGCTCGTGACCCATGGCGGAGTGAATGAGTTCCAGGTCATCGACGCCCCAGATATCTTCCATAGCAGCGAGTAAAAAAGTCACCGATTCTACTTCTTCGTTCAGCGTATTCACGAACTTGTAGCGGTCGTCGTCGATGGCTTGGTAGCGAAGGTTGGCCAGCGCAACGTAAATGTGATGGCGTAGTTCTGGGTCTTGGATATCAATGTGTTGGAGTAAAACTTCAGTGGATTTAGAAGAGTCGATTTCTTGCAGTACTTCTATCACCTTGCGCCTAACAGTGCGGTTCACCGCGGGGTTAGACAAGGTCCGTTCCAAATCTAATAGGGCAACTTCTCCATGCTGCTGTAAGGCGACGCCGGCACGCCCCAGATGAGCTGGGTTAGAAAGCTTGTCTACCAGTTTGGCAACCAACCTTTCATCGCGAATCGCACCAGCCGCGATAATAGCTCTATCCACGACATCGGCGTCGACATCATCGAGTAATTCCGATAAATAGCCGCTGTAGGTTTTGCTACCGAGGGCACTGAGTGCATCTGCTGCAAATAGTCGGTCAGCTACGGTCTCGGATCGTGCTGTCTTTAGCAGAAAGTCGAGCGCAGAATCTGTGCCTGGCGCGAAATTAAGTATGCCAACCAGAGCACCTTTGCGAACTTCTGAATGTTCGTGATCCAAAAACGGGTTGAGTTTTTCTAATACATCTTCTTGTTCTAGCTCCGCATAGGTACGAAGTACCTGGCCAAGCACCGCTGGGCTAAATTCATCGCGGATGCGTTGGGAGATTTGTGGTGCGAGCCTCTTTAAGCGCAGTCGTTCCAGCCGCTTCAAAATATCCATCCGCACGGTCTCATCTTTGCTGGCGAGGATGTATTGCATATAGTTTGTAATATCCGGGTGTTCGATCTCCTCCAAAATATCGAGGCAGTAAAACACCTCTGCGGGGTAAGGGCTGTCGAGGCCCTGCAGAATCGTTTTGATGCTGGCACTGTCGAGCTTGTCGATGTCGAGACGACCCAGTTTCCGGGTTTGAATGCTCTCAACCAGGCTCTCTAGATAGCTCTTGCGAATCAGAAAGCCGCAGACCACCCAGAGCACCATTAAACCGGCCAGCAGGAGTAGGAATACCTCGGTTGGCCATTCGAAAAACTCTGAAATGACATAGAGCGTGATGCCAGCCAAACCACTCGCTAGTGGATCGATGATACCTTCGATGAGAGAAGTACCCAGGGACCGCTGTCTATCTGGCAGGACCTGGAACAGAATGCCCACAGTGGGTCGAAAGATAGCGGACTGGAGTATCACGCGCAGACCATTGGTGGCGATCATCACCACAAAGATCACACCGATTTCAACGCCCGAAAATTCTAATGCGCTGACGGCGACGGAGCCAGCGCCAATGAGCACCGGAAAGGCAATGACACCTGCAAGAACGCCAAACATCCTCAGGAATGGGGCGAATATAAACACCATTGTGAGAAGGGTGAGAAATCCGGCAGTAGCGAAAAATTGCCCAATAAAAGAGGCAAGGTCTCGCTCGTTTGGGTATATCTCGACCGCATATTTATAAAATGCCACGTCGAGAAAAAAGTAAGCGAAAATGAATGCACCGTAGCAGAGACCGATTAATTTCACGTATCGAAGCGACAACATGCTGAGCATTCGGCCCTGTCCTTCTGTTTCGGAGTGCTCCGTGACAGTAGTAAGGTGGCGATTGAAAATGGTCACGGTTTTCCGCACAACTAAAAATACGCCGATAACCGCGACCGAGGCAACGAGCAGCAGATCTTTCACTTCCATAAAGTTCAGCAGCAGGAAAACCGAGAAGCCTCCCACCATTTCGGCGAGGAACTCTCCAGAGCGCGTGAGTCCGGACAAGCGTTTGGTTTGCCGGACATTCAAAAGGCGAGTCAGCAGAGCAATGAACTGCAGACTAAACAGCATATAGACCACTTCAAAAAAGAGCGGCAGAGCAAAAACAATCACCTTGCCCGGAATGGCGCCTAATAAGAACCAGATACCAAAAAGGCCGACCAGGATTGTACCCAGTACGGTGTAGATATAGCGGTCTACCGCAAAGTTTCGAGTAGAGCGTTCAATCACGAGTGTGATCAATGTGCCGAATATGGCGATGCCGATTGCCGTCAGTGCCAGTTGTTCGGAAGCGAAATATTCAAGGAAGAGGGTGAACGCGCAAACGCGAATCATGCCGATGGCAATCCCCGAGAGAAACATATTGCTAAATAGCAGTGCAACCAGCGGTGCTTCCCGCGGACGGATGCCGAGACCTACGAAAAAACGTTCTCGAGTGCTTAGCTCTCTTTTGTCGGGGATGATGCTAGACACGGATTGGCCATCGTTGTTTCGGTCATTATGGCGTATAGCAGCATATCGCGCGAGCGGTGTTTATTTGCAGCGGTTGATAATGCTAATCTCAAATTCGTTATTTCGAGGGAGTTTTGCATGTCAGAAGTGGGTACCGAAGAGAATCCGTTGCGGGTTGCGATTATTGGTTCTGGGCCGGCCGGATTTTACACCGTCAGTAACTTTCTTAAGCATACTGACGTTCATGTCGAAATGGATATATTTGATCGCCTGCCTACGCCATTCGGCTTAGTGAGGGCAGGCGTGGCGCCGGACCATCAAAAATATAAAACCGTGACTCGCGCTTATGATAAGAGTGCCCAACAAGAAAACTTCCGCTTTTTTGGTAACGTCGAATACGGCTCCGATATTAGTCTGGACGATCTAAAACAACATTATCATCAGATCATTTTTTGCTCCGGCGCGCCGGGAGATCGCAATTTGAATGTACCGGGCGAAGACCTTAAGGGTAGCCACTCGGCAACAGATTTCGTCGCCTGGTACAACGGCCACCCAGACTACGTCGATTATGAATTCAATCTTCAGGCCGAGAGCGCGGCAATTGTCGGTCTGGGCAATGTGGCAATCGATGTAGCGAGGATCTTGCTGAAGACCGATAACGAATTGAAGTCCACCGACATTGCAAATCATGCCCTTATGGCTTTGCGTCAATCCAATATTAAGACGGTCTATGTGCTCGGCCGACGAGGACCTGCGCAGGCAGCCTATACACCGCCGGAAATTAAAGAAATGGGTGAGTTAGAAGACGCTGATGTCACGGTGCTGGCTGATGAGGCTGCGCTAGATCCCGCCAGTCGCGCGGAAATGGAAGCGAACGGCGACAAGAACGTGGCAAAGAACGTCGCGGCGATTGCAGACTTTGCTGCGCGAGTCCCTACGGGCAAAGGCAAAAATCTCGTGATTCGTTTTTTGGTGTCCCCAACAGAATTGATGAGTGATGATAAAGGACACGTTAGCGCGATCAAAATAATCAAAAATGAAGCGTATGCCGCCGAAGATGGCAGCGTCAAAGCGCGGGCGACGGATATTGAAGAGGTAATTCCCGTCGGTCTGGTGTTCCGCTCGGTCGGTTATCGTGGTACACCGCTGCCGGAAATTCCCTTTAATGACAGCTGGGGCACGATTGCCAATGAAGCTGGCCGGATTGTAGAAGACGGCAAACCAGTGACGGGTTTGTATACAGCGGGTTGGATTAAACGTGGGCCCACAGGCGTGATTGGCACCAACAAAACCTGTGCCCAGGAGACCGTCAAGATGATGGTCGAAGATTTAAGAGCAGGTAGAATTCTCGCGCCGAGCAGCCCTGGCATTGATGAAGCAAAGACGTTGGTCGATAGTCGCGTACCTGAGTCCTTTAGTTACGAGGACTGGCGCAAGATCGATGCAACAGAAACTAGTCGTGGCGAGGCTGAAGTCCGCCCTAGAGTGAAGTTCACTCGGATCGCCGACATGCTGACAGAGCTTGGCCGTTAGCCACTGTGGAAGCGGTCGCCAAAGACGCTTTTACATCCCGGGTTCGTGATGCCATCTTTGTTCATTTTGGCTTGCGAGCATCTGACTGGCAGGATCTTGGTGGATTTGAAAGTTTTGTGTTTGCTCATCTCGCGGCTCGGCGCATATTAAGAATTACTCATATCAGTCATCGGTCACTGGCTGATATTCAAGCCGAGCTTGAATTCGTCGTTTTCCTAAAATCTAATGGCGCGGCGGTTTGCGCGCCTTTCGCCTTAAATGATGGTTATCGCGCTGAGGCGGCTGAGCAGGTTGGGGCATTCATTTGTTGTCAATTTGCGATGGCAGAGGGACGGCTTGTGAGCGAGGCAGATTGGCAACGCCCATTATTTGAACGTTGGGGTGAATCTATAGGCCGGTTTCATCAGCTTGCCAGTCAGTACGAACCCGTTGGCGTAAAACGTTTCGATTGGCGTGCCGATGCCAATTTAGATTTCGGCAGTCGGATACCCTCGTCTGAGACCAAAATTCTAGGTTTGGCAGATCGGCACCTTAAGGCGCTAGGCGATTTGCCGACAGACCGCGATTTATATGGACTCATTCATTCCGATGCCCATGCGGGCAACTTCTTTCTTGACGATAATCGTTTAACATTTTTTGATTTTGATGATTGCTGCTATCAATGGTTTGGCTTTGATGTGGCAACGGTATTGTTTGGTGCTGTGTTGCGACCCTGGGTGGGAGATTCGGCAAAGGAGCGAGAGACCGAAGCCAAAAGCTTTTTGTGCGCTTTCTTAGAAGGTTATAGCAAAGCGTTCAACGTCTCAGATTTTATGTTGGAGCAAATGCAATTATTTCTGAAGCTAAGAGAGCTAAGCCTTTACGCGGTGATACATAGCCAGCTGGACGTCAATAATCTTGAGGAAGATTTTCTCATAAAGGTGATGAAAGGTCGGCAAGCAAGGCTGGAAGCGGACCTGCCTTTTCTTGAGATAGATTTCACCTCACTTTAGTTCGACCTGCCCATTTAGCGTATTGATAGCGGATGATATTGACCCGTTGCAGTTGCTGGTTAAAGCCTAGAAGTGGCTTAGACTGGCCGCCGAAATTGATGATTGAGCTCAAAAAGATGGAACTGAATTTACCCGAACTGATGTCGGTAGCGGCAACAGAGGCAGCGGACGTTTTTGTTGGCCAACCCGAGAGCTATGGAAGGTTAGGTATTTATGGTGGGCACTTTTTAGGCCAGGCCCTGGCGGCGGGTTTTCAAACAGTTGAAGCACCTAAAGTTGCGCAATCGTTCCATGCTTACTTTTTGAATCCTGGCGATCCTGAGGCCGAAATCATTTATCGTGTAACGAGGCTCAAGGAAGGTCGTGGTGCTGATATGCGCGCTATCTCTGCGGAACAAAATGGTCGTGCGGCGTTTCACATGATTGCCAGCTACAAATTGCCGGAAGAGGGCGATGAGCATCAACCGGAGATGCCAGTTGTGCCCTCGCCAGAAGCCGTCCAAGCGAAGCTCGATGCCGCGGGCAAGCAGTTTCAGCCACCGATGATGAACAAGGATCGTGCAACGTTGTTACTGATCTCCGAAAGCTTTGTGCCAAACGACTTTAAGCCGGGCCGCGAGCCGCGCTTACAAACCTGGATGAAGTCGAATCACGAGGGAGCCTTATCACCGCGTGCCGCTCAGTGTGCTCTGGCATTTTTGTCCGATGGCACGTTGATGTTCAATTCAGTGGTGCCGTACGGCGTTCCCTTTGCGACACATCGATTAACTAGTCTGGATCATAGTGTTTGGTTCCATCGCACTTGTGATGTCAGCGAGTGGATGCTGTTTGATCAAGAGAGTACAGCCGCGGCTGATGGGCGGGGCATGAATGAGGGGCGGATCTATGATCCATCCGGCAAGCTGATTGCGACTGTGGCGCAGGATTCTATGTTGAGGCGGATGCCGCAGCAGTAGTTTATTACTCGTGATATCAGGCTGAATTTCTGGTCTCAAATGGTGTTTAGAGGGTAGTGTGCTGCTTTTGAAAGGCCGCTGACAGCTGCGGTTTCAGGCTGATCTGCTAGGATTAGTTCCACGGTTTCCGAGGCGTCATGATCGGAAAGCGTCGCTCAAATTGATCGAATAAACCGGCGAGTTGTAGCAACACTCCCGCGTCACCTGCGATCTGTAACTTGCCTTCTTGCATAAGCGTCGGCCCATCGACGAGCCCCATCATCAAACGTTTGTAATCGATTGAGTCACAGCTAAGCGTGGCGTTGGCATCGGCAACCTGTCGATTTTCAGTGACGTTTAAAACCGCGTTTTCAATACAGAGATGCCAGGGTTCTATGTCGGAGAACGTCAGGTTGATAGAAATTGAAACGTCTTCGGCCCGGGGTCCGTTGAGTCGCACGGCCATGGTGTCGAACAGGTTCTTCATCGGGATGGAAGCAGCCATGGAGGCTGTGGCGCCAAAGTTTGTGCCTTTCGGTAAGCCATTTCTGAGTTCTAGAGCGCCACACAGATAAAAATTGCGCCACGGTCCAGATTCCGATTGGTAACCCAGTTGTTCAAGGGTATCCGCGAGTAGTGCGCGGCCGTCGATGTGTTCGGGTTGTGCCATCACGACATGGTTCAAAACTTCGGCGACCCAGCGGTATTCGCCCTTGTCAAAATAGGCTCGAGCCTTCTCAACCACAGCGTCAGCACCACCCATAAACTCCAGATATTTTTCTGCCGCGGGGACAGCTGGTAGTTTGTAAAGTGTGGCGGGGTTGCCGTTGAAAAAGCCCAGATACTTTACATATACGGCGCGGGCGTTATGGTGCACGGTGCCGTAGTAGTCCCGATTGTAAAATTCTTTATCTAGGCTTTTGGGTAGGTGAACCTGTTCGGCGATTTCTTCTTTGTTGTAACCTAAATTGGCCAGTCGCAAGGTCTGGTCGTGAATATATTTATAGGTGTCCCGTTGTTTCTTCATGTAATCGATGACGTCTTCACGACCCCAGATCGGCCAGTGGTGGCTGGCAAACTCGACCTCCAGACGATCCCCAAAAAGCTCAATGGATTCATTAATCTGAGCACTCCATGCATAGGCGTCACGAACTTGAGCGCCGCGCGGGGTATAGACGTTATGCAGGTGGTGCGAGGTGATTTCAGACATACACAAGGCTTTGAACTGCGGAAAGTAAAACACCATTTCCGCGGGAGCTTCGCTGCCGGGCGTCATTTGGAATTCAATTTCAACGCCGTCGAGGGTTCGAGTTTCTCCTGTCTCCTTAATAAAGTCGCTGGGCACAATAAAGCCCGTGCTACCCATCGACACGGCGGCACCCAGGCCGGTAGTAATAAACCCTGTTTCAGAAGCTTTGAGTAGATTGCCGTACATGTAGGTGGCGCGTCGGCCCATGACGTTACCAGCTAGCACGTTCTCGGATAGTGCTTCGTCAACGAAGGCTTCAGGTGCAATTATCGCGACCTTACCGCCGGCGACTTCTTCATGTGTGACGACGCCAAGCACGCCAGCGAAATGGTCAGCGTGGCTGTGCGTGATGATCACTGCCTTGACCTCTCGTTCACCGAGCTCTCGGTTGGCTAACTCGAGTCCCGCGCGGCTACTCTCGGTAGATGTTAGCGGATCAATAATGACCCAGCCAGTATCGCCTTTGATCAAGGTCATGTTGGCGATATCAAAAGACCGGATCTGATAGATACCCTCCACGACTTTATATAGGCCGTGATGACTCGCGTTCAGCTGCGCTTGCCGCCACAAAGAAGGATTAGCAGTATCGGGTGCATCGTTGTTCAGAAAGCTCAGCGCGTCGAGATCAAAGACCGTTCTATTGCCTCCAGCGTGGGGTATGATCATCGGGTCGAGGGTTGCGATAAAACCGCGACTCGCGTCATCGAAGCTTTTTCTATCGGAGAAATCCAAGCGTTGAAGAAACGCCGCATTGATGGCTTTGGTGGCTTCAGAGGCCGGTTTGGGTGTTCGGTGTTGTTCCGGTAGCGGCTCGTAGTCTGTCATGCGGGTTTCCCTCTTATTTGCTGCCCAATATAGATTCTTAGGGCTGGAAAGCAAACAGTAGGGTTGAATCAATGGTCTCCGTCAGTGCTTGTTTTACTTGCAATTCAAATGCTCAGCGCGACGCAGCGGGTGTTCTTTACGCAGCATCAAAGCACAGCGCCGAACGGAGGAGCGAGGGGGACGCCTGGTTACCCTAGGCTTGCGGGGGGAACGAGCGGGGCGCGCAGTCGGCAGCCCGGAGGGCCGCAAGCCGCGGAGTAAAGAATTCCCACTGCCGGCCAAGCAAAGGTTCAGCTAAGATGTCGCAGAATTCGCCCATCTACCTCTATTTCGGAGCCATTTTTGTACTTAAGCATCTTGACAGAAACCCTAATCGTGACGGGACCGATCTTTTTGATTGTGCTGCTTGGGCTGGTGCTGCGGCGTATTGGTTTTATAGACGATCACTTTAATCAGGTTGCTTCACGGCTGGTCTTTTCGATTTGCTTGCCGGCGTTGCTGTTTACCACGATCAGTCAGATCAAGCTGGATGAGACCATTAACTTTCCCGTGTTCTACTTTAGCCTCGCTGGTGCAGTGGTCGGCTTCGCTCTGAGTTGGTTGATGGCAACTCGCATTGAGCCTCGAGCGGACAGGGGGGTTGTGGTGCAGGGTGCTTTTCGCAGTAACCTTGGCGTGATTGGTCTAGCCCTTTGCGCCAATGCTTATGGCGCCCCCGGTCTTGTGTTGGCTTCTTTGCTGATGGCAAGCCTGACCGTCTCGTACAATATTTTGTCTGTATTCATTTTGAGTTTCTACGCCAACACTGAACTTGATTGGAGTAGCTTGCTGATAGATATCGCCAAGAACCCGCTTATCATAGCGATCATTTTAGCAATTGGGGTGGCACTATTTAGCATACCAATACCCGGTATTTTGTTGAGTACGGGCGGCTATATTGGTTCGATGGCGTTGCCGCTGGCATTGCTCGGAACGGGCGCGGGTATGAGCCTGCTGGCGCTTCGAGATTCATCTCAGGCGACGGCGCTGGTCATTGGGCTTAAGGCCTTTTTGATTCCGGGATTGCTCACTGTTGCTGCGATTCAGCTGGGTTTTCGTGGGACAGATCTTGGCGTGCTATTTCTGCTGTTTGTGAGTCCGACGGCAACGGCGTCCTACGCCATGGTCAAAGCTATGGGTGCCAATGACACTCTGGCGGCGAATTTGGTGATGACGACAACGCTGGTGTGTATCTTGTCCTGTAGCGTTGGCTTGTTCTTATTAAAAGTATTCGAACTTGCCTGAGCAGAGCTGGGCTGGACTCGGTTGATCAATGCCATTCAGATCACGCCACCAGATTTTGCAGTCGAGCTGCCTCTTCTCGGACGAGTTCTGGCGAACCGAGTATTTGCCGATTGAAGCCAATGCGCTTAAACCAATAGTGCAAGCCGACTAGATCCGTGAAGCCCATTCCGCCATGCACTTCTGTGGAGGTCTTTGCAACAAAAGTACCGACCTCACTGATGTGGGCCTTGGCGTGACAAGCAATCAAACGAGATTCTAGTGGTAACTCGTCAAATGCATGTGCCGCATACCAGACCATTGATCGGCAAGGTTCAAGTTGCGCTGCCATCTCTGCACACATGTGTTTGACGGCTTGAAAGCTTGCGATAGGTCGATCAAATTGCTCTCGGGTTTTGGCATAGGCGATGGCTTGATCCAGCATATTTTGCGCCGCGCCGAGTGTGTCTGCGGCGATCATGATGCGACCGATGTCGAGACAGCGATCAAAGGTATCCAGGTTGTCCGAGATAAGCGCAGCCGGCGTTTTGTCAAAAACCAGTTCACAGGTACTGCGTGTCTTGTCGATGGTCGTCAGTGCGCGGCGCTCTAGTTGATCAGTACTGACCAGATACAATGCCCTTTGATTCGTTGCGACGAGATAAAAGTCTGCTTCTGCATCTAGCGCGAAAATTGCAGTGCCACTCAACTGATGGTTGCTGGCGGTGACACCTGCCTTGTCTCTGGCGCCAACGGCTTCGCTAAAGGCAACGCCAACTCTGCTGTTGCCAGCCGCAATATCGGCCATCAGTTCGCTTTGGTTTGAGTCCTTCAATGCGGTTGCAGCGATTGTGGCGCTCGGTAAAAAGGGCCCAGGCGTGACGTGATAACCTAATGCTTCTGAGATTAGCGCCGCTTCCATAGTGCCGAGATTCATACCACCGGCTTCTTCGCTAATCAGCAAGGCAGGAATCCCCAGTTCTGTTAGACCAGACCACACTTTGTGGTCGCTGGTGTCGCCCTCCGCAATTTTGCGTACGGTATCCAGAGCCACCTGTTCTCCTAAAAACCGGGTTGTACTATCAACCAACAAGGATTGTTCTTCTGATAATCCAAATTCCATAATAATTCTCTGCTGGGCGAGTTTTTAGCTGGCCAGTTTTCTAGTTAGTTCGCATCCATAAATAGGCTGTTTTTCGGAATTTCGATTTTACATGCGCGAGCACGTCCGGAGCAGCATCAAACAATGCCGGGGCAATGCTTATCGCGCCCGTTATTTCTTGTTTCAGCG
>Ga0222651_1000559_pt1:0-7500 | contig 22564 bp, 22 predicted proteins | sample AntAcemetagen369_FD_179855 | JGI IMG/M metagenome (GOLD analysis project Ga0222651, IMG submission 179855) | Saline water microbial communities from Ace Lake, Antarctica - #369 | ecosystem: Environmental > Aquatic > Non-marine Saline and Alkaline > Saline | place: Antarctica: Ace Lake...
CAGCGCCACGGTCGCCACGACGCCCTTGGCCAGCACCACCGCATCGATCATGAGCACCAGCACGTCGAACTCGCCCAGATCAGCTTGCTGCATCCCCGCCACCAGTTCGGCGGCCTTGTCCTGCCACCGTCGACTCACGGCACTTTTGCTCAGGCCTTTGACCTTGTCCTCGCCCAGCCGTCCGACATCGCGCGTGCTCACTGCGCACAGCACCGCTCGGATCGTCGCCTTTTGCCACTGGACCGGATCTTTCGCCGTCTGCCAACTGGCGAGCTTCACCTCGACGCTGCTCTGGTCGCTTTGCTCACGCACTCGCGGACGCTTCAACGCTTCCCGGCGCCCGTCCATAAACACCGTCGAGTTCGCGCTGCCGGCTCGACGAAACGCCGACTGGGGATCGGGACGATGCGACGCCCCGCACATCTACTGGACCTCCTCCTCGACCACTTCGTAAAGTGCTTCGCGCACGACCGTGCGAAAGTGCTCTTTCATCATTTGTGCCAGCGGAGGGCTTTCCGCTTGGGCGTTCTTACTCTTTTTCTTATCAATCATTCGGGGTGGTTTTCTGTTGGTTTTTCTCACCCTCAGCCTGTCGGCCGAGGATCAGGAAACCACCTCACTCTTTTAACAATCTACGGGACACTGCCGGGTCTGCACGATCGCGTGTTCTCACTGATCTATACCGGCTTGTTGATTGTTTGGAGTATGTTTGCCGTGCGTTTCTCGCGACTCGCATTGCGGCAGATGGCGGCGCAGGAACGCCGGTTCGTTGTGCTACACAGTCAGACTCTTCCGCTCTTTGAGAACGTAGCGTTCCTGATAATTCTAGGGCTGTCGGTCTACTACATTTTCTCTTCTTGGAATGTGGATATGACGGCTTGGCTCGCCTCCGCCGGTATCATCGGAATTACGGTGGGTTTCGCGGCTAAGGATACTCTCGCGAATTTAATAGCGAGCGTCCTTATCATGGCGGATGCCCCCTACAAAATTAAAGACTACGTCGTGCTGGAAACAGGCGAACGTGGAGAAGTCACCAACATAGGACTGCGCCGCACCCGCATCCTGACTCGAGACCACATTGAAATCACGATTCCAAACTCGGTCATGGGAAATACCAAGATCATCAACGAGTCGGCGGGCCCGAGCACACGATCTCGGATTCGGGCCAAGATAGGGTGTGCTTACGGAAGTGATATTGTCCTCGTGGAAAAAATCCTGTTGGCGGTAGCGGCCAACGAAAATGAGTTGTGTGAAACTCCGCCACCCGTGGTGCGGTTCCGCGGGTTTGGCGAATCGAGTTTGGATTTCGAGCTGATGGTGTGGATCGTTAACCTAGGAGATCGCGGTCGCATTTTGCACCAAATCTACGGCGCAGTTTACCAAGAGTTTGCCCAGAACGGTGTCGAGATTCCTTATCCCAAACGCGACCTCTACATCAAGGAGCTCCCCGAGAGAGCTTCCTTCGGGGCGGCTGACTCTAAGGGGGGATTCTACCTGAGGTTTGAGGAGAGATGCTTTTTTTAGAATTTAGTTGATCGTGGGCCGAGGCGGAGTTTTCGGTTTCGGCAAACAGTTCTCAGCCTTTGGCTTTTCGGTCGGCGATGCTGATTTCTCCTTTGTCAACTTTGGCGAGTAGGGCTTTCCGCGCGAGGTAGTCTTTATTGATGACTCCGGCGGGGGATTGGACCGTGCGCCAGGCTTTGCGACGCTCGGTATCGAAGGGCATCATTTGGTGGGTCATTTCCTGGGGATATGCTTCCCGTTGCCGGCATCATACTTGATGTAAACGCCGAAGCTGGGGATGTAAGAACGGCTGGCGGGGCCGTTGTAGCGGCGGTTAACGATGTCCTGTTGATTCACGCGGATGAGCACGTCTTCGAGGTGCTCCATCTTCTGCACTTCTTCGGGCCAGGCCTTCTTGATGTTCTGGTGGAAGCGCCGCGCTTCTATGCCGCACCAGTGAGCGATGGTTTAAGCGTAGGTTTCGTCCGTGTCGCTATACTTGGTCTACTACCAGTCGCGGTCGGATTTTTGTTATCCTTTCGCCCGCACCTGCAAGTCCTCCGGGCGACAGGGTAGCGCGGATTAATGATCAAATATCATGCGCCAGTCCCTCCATCGGTGCATCCACCCATTCTTGACGGATGATTTCGCCCTCCTTCACCCGCACCACCCCAAACCGGCTCTCCCAGGGGATGGTCAGGCCATCTCCGGTAAAGACTTCACCTTGGGCCGCGACATCGATATACGAAGCGAGCACATAGTCGGTGAACCCGTCGACTAAGCTCACCTTGAAGACAAGCGCCCAGTGCGCTTCCGGGGAGACCTCGATAATCTCAATCGCCTCCACTTGAGAATCCCCCGCATGGGGATCAAAGGCAGCGATGAATTGACTGCGCAAATCCTCACCAGACCGACGGACAAAGGCGGAATGGATTTTCCGGCCAACCTGATCACGTAAACGTCGCCCCGGGGATCGGGTCACATACAATTGGGAATCGCCTTGGTCGGCCAGATGCGCGTCGAGGGCGACCCCGTCCTCCCAGCTCCAACGAACCGCGGCTGGCCCCTCGATCGAGCCAGTGCGGACCTCGCGGACCTCTTCATAGGCATAATCCTTGCCGGGAAAGGCGTCGACGTCATCGAGGTCTACGCCCTCGACCGTGAATTCTGGTCCTTCTCCATGCAGGGCCCAGTCATGGATCGAGCCTCCGCCTCCCCGAAAGATGTCGACCGCGTAAGGTCGTCCCTCCGGACCATCGATCAACGCGATCTGCCGGGCAAACGGCTCGCTGATGAATCGGTAGGAATCCCAGGATTCCCCTTCGCAGGCCGAGATGAAATCCCCGTGGTAAATATAATTGGCGACCCCGTTGGGCGCCCGCTGGTTGTGGGTATCCACGGTCAACGTGTTGTGCGACAGTGAGGCGTTATACCAGGTGTAGCGCTCCCGCACCCCAAACACCGCATAGCCCAGATCGGAGAGCATTTCGCGTCCATTGGCCCAGAGGATGGTGCTTAAAGCATCATAGTGGGTGTGCGAGTTGGCGAACTTGTGGTGGTGCATGGTTAACACGGTGTGGTCATCGCCGGTTCCCCGTCTCAGCATGAACAGACCCATGCCGGAGTAGTCTTCGCTGACGGTCGGAATCGACGTATCGAAGGACACCTCAGCGAGGAGTTCAGCTACGTCCGGCGGACGGTTGAATAAGGCGAATAGGTCGCCCTCCTCTAGTAGGTTTCCGTCGTAAGCCGCCTGGGTGTAAGCTAGCCACTTTTCCTCACCGGTCAGGGCATACATCATTTCCGGACCTTCCCTCGCAGGTCGCGTTCCGAGGCGAGCATCGTTGACGGGTGGAAGGTCTCCGTTGGGGAAGCGCATGCGAAAGGCGATTTCGTTGATTGGCCCGAGTTTGGGATGATCCTTCAGCTGCACGTTCTCGAACCGACGAGGGCCGGAGAATGACTCTGGGTCACTGTATCCATCGAGATAATACGGGGCTAGTCCGACGCTTCGCATCATCATGGAGTGATACGAGAGCGAGCGCTCATGCCAGGCCCCATCCTTGAAAAAGAGATGATCCAAGACGCGATCGTAAGATTCATCACCTTCGAGGACCCAAGCGAGAATGTCGTGATCTTGTAGCAGGCGTCCAATGAGGGCGACGCCCCCAAACCGATAGGCCACATCATTGGAGATTCCCTGTAACGGGCGAACTGCGGTCAACATGGCCCCCCCTTTGCGGAAGAGGTTTTCCTCGATGAAAGCACGCTCTTCTTCACTGACGACCTCGCTGTGCCGGATTACGTCCCAGGCGGTGCCGAGCTGCATGAAGATCTGGGCATCGTTGAGGTGCCAACCAGTCAGTTTACCCGCCCAGCCCCAAGGAAAGGCGTCAAAGCGGAAGTTGTCGTGAAAGATGTATCCGGGGTAAACTTCCGCCAAGCGGTAGAGCAATTGCGTCGCCGCCGTAGCGTAGTGGTTTTCCTCGGTCATGGCATAGGCCACGCCGAGCGCCTCTATCCAGGTATAGGCATAGTCCGCTTTCTGGTGTCCGATGGTTTGCCAAATGGGGTAGGTCTTACCGTCCTCGTCGCGGTAGACGGGGTGAGGAATGATGTCCCCTTGCGGAGAGGTTCGCTGGATGACCCCGTTTTGGGGATAGGTGTCGGCATCGACCACGAGATCACAGTAATTACAGATCAGCTGGTCGGGATTCTCCGGGATCCATTTCCAGACATAATTGAGCCAGTATTCGCCGCAACGGGGGCAGCTGGTTTGATCGTTCGGGGTGGTCGTCGTGAACCAAGCCCGGAGGTGATCCGGGGGCTGGGCAGCCGCTTCATCGGCCAGTAAGATCTTGTTCTGCAATAACTTGGACGCCCAATCATACTGAGCCGCGTTGGTGCGCGCCTGTTCAATCCGCTCGGTCGTATAGATAAATGGGGCGGGTAAGGTTTCCGACTGGGCGAAAACAAATGAAACGCCGATCAGTTGGAGAAACAGGAGGAGTGCGGTCGGTTTCATGCGGTCAAGTGTGGAAGCATTGTGGCCGTCGGCAAGCCCTAGCCGAGTGCTCCCTTTTGCGCTGACAACGGGACTTAGCAGCCTGACGGATAAAGGAAAGATTTCCCTCCTTCCTTCAGCCCAGCCAACCTGCTTTCCGGTCAGTAGTATGTTGGCTAGCAGAGCTGCGCGCCGTCGGGCGGCTGCGACCTTTTGAGCCTCAATTTATTCCCTTGGGTCTAATACCCCGAAGCTTGCTTCAGCTTGGACTGCGGTAGGCGCGCGATGGGTGCGGTGGTTGGGGCTTTGTTTGCCGTCCGTTTCCTTTGGTGGAAATGGTAGGCTGATCGGGGGGGCCTTATTCGTGGCCGATAGGATGGGGCAGACAGGGATTTCGGCGTTCCCAGGTTGGAGAGGCAAGGGGATCGCTTACCATCAGGCTCCGACGTATTGGATCTCAAACCGGCGGCAGGATCGGTTGGCGTTGGGTTGTTCAAATGCCTCGGGGCTTACCCCGAGGATTCTTACTTTAGAAAAGCAGGCTTCATCCGCAGATCGGAGCCTAAGAACTAAAGTACGGATACGAGTTTCTGGGAGAATTTCGTAACGAGCCGGATCTTGATATTACGGTGATTGATTTCAGCTCCCTCGCTTTAGACCTGAAGTTTTCCGCTTTTAAGCGGCGTATTGGTTTCCCGCAATTGTGTGCTGTCGAACGCGAGCACGATTTTTCCGTTCACGAAATGGATCGCCTTTGCCCGATGGTGTAGACTTCGAAGGTCGACGATTTGTTGTGAGGGTTCTCGAAATTCTCCGATCGGGCAATGCGCTCGCTGGGAGTTTTCTATCCTTGGGGATCTCAGAGAATTTCTTCCATGGTAGCCTCCAGTCTCCTTCTCGTGGATACCGTAGCATCAACTGCGGTTCCGGCGAGAGGGGAGAGGTCGCCTTGCCTCGACTTGGCATTCGACGCAGGTCATCCGAACGTTCCCTGCTCTCCAACACAGTGGTAGAGAAAGCCGCTGTCTCACTTTTTGTTTAAACGTGGCGCCTATTTTTTCCTACCGATTTCCATTTCTGCGGAGAAATGAAATTCTCTAAATTCCTCGAGCGTAGTGCGGCCGTGGTAGATTTCTCCCGTGATATTCAAACCCGCCTCGCCATGCTGTTTTTCTCGACCACGGAGAAGACGGCTTTCGACTCGTTTGTTAGTCCAAAAGGAGGTCCTTCTTTTTAACCATTCGACTGTGGTTTCCCTGCGGGTAATCCCGTAACTCTGGGGTGGGGCACGCCTACCCCGAGGTCTCAAGCGCGGAGAAGTCGTGGTCCCGTAGGTTGCGCCATTACTTCTCGGGATTGGCTAGGGGGGAGGGGGACGGCGCAGAGGCCATGATGAAAAATTGATAGCCATCGCTGACGTGGACGCCGTTTCTGGAGCAGCCGGTTTTAGGACGTTCCCCGCAGCCAAACACTACAATGATCTCCGCAAGATGTTGGATGCTCACCACCGGAGCTCGATCTGGTAATCGTGAACACTCCGGATTGTATGCACTTCGCCGCGACTTATGCTGCGATGAAGCCTCGTGCCGACTCAGAAGTCGCCCACTCGTAGCATATGGGAGGCGCACGCCCTACAGGTTGCCGCCCCTAAGGTTAGGGTGCAAAACGTGACGGGAAATCTGAAGCACAACTATAAATAGATGCGCTTGATTGAGGACTGGTATGATGCCGGCCTCGCGGGTGAAGGGCGGGAAGTGCATGCTTGGACGGGACGCATGACTAAAAATAAAGCCAACGGAAGGGAGACGTTCGGACGACAATCCCGTTCGGGCACGCTTGATTGGTATTTTTGGCAAGGACCCTGCGCGCAACGTCCCTCCAATGAAACGCACTGTCCTAAAGGCTGGCCTTTGGCATTGGTGCTCCGGATCGGGCGCGATGGGAGATGGCGGGTGCCACACGCTCGTTGTGCCGCTTAACGTAAGGGGGGGGATACAGGAAAGACTCCCTCGATTTCCGTTCCGAATATGACGGAGGAAAAGCGGACAGCGAAGCAGCAACTCTGGTTTTTAAGTTTCCCGCGCAGGGCAACAATCCGGCTTTAACGGTTTGTTAGTACGAAGGCGGGAGTGTGCCGGAGTTCCCCGCATCGATCCTGAGCGCGCATCCGGAAGAAAAAGAGGATCTCACGAAGGGCGGCTGTATACTGGTGGGCGATAAGAACTCCATCGTCACTTGCGGCATTCGTCCGAAGAAGCCTTCAATGATTAAGCACTGGGACGAGATCAGTCGCAATTTACCGGAAAAGACCACGCCCCGCGCCGTCGGCAATCCCGTCCAGAAAATCAAAGCGATAATTCGCGGAGATATTCCCGAGTGCGGTCCGAACTTCGCTCGGAACCGACGGCGCAGCCGATGTGGTCCACTCGGGTGGGCCCGGAGTGAGCCACCCCATCCGCGTATTGACCCGCATGCCATGGGCGTGCATCCCGTTGATAAATGCGATTTGGAAGTGCTGGTGCGCGTCGCATACGTTGAAGGTCGCTGGGGATTCCTACCGACGGTCGTTCCGCTCATTGTCGACGGGCGGAACAGCTTCGCCGCTTAATCCAGTCGCTCCGTTTCGATAACGATTGGACGCTCCTCAATCTTACTCGACGCAGATTAGGTCACTCAGAACCAGTTTTTGAATCATGTTCTCTCGCTAGATCCAATTCCTGAATGAATTTCCCCCAGCAGGCCCGAGCAGGGTATCGGTCTTCAATAAACCCCTCACCCGAAGACTATTAAGTCTGAGCGGGAGCGGTGAGGAAAATCCGGCCCGACGCGCATTCCCTCCATCAATGAAGTTTTAAGGTCACGAATCCAGATCCCCCTGCCTTCTAATGAAGAAAGCGTATACGAGCGCGTCACCGGACTGTCGGTTACTCATTTACTCGTTATCTCCTTATCCGTGAGGTGCCTAGGCACCTTGCCTTCTGGCACGGTGGGTA
>Ga0222651_1000559_pt1:15000-22564 | contig 22564 bp, 22 predicted proteins | sample AntAcemetagen369_FD_179855 | JGI IMG/M metagenome (GOLD analysis project Ga0222651, IMG submission 179855) | Saline water microbial communities from Ace Lake, Antarctica - #369 | ecosystem: Environmental > Aquatic > Non-marine Saline and Alkaline > Saline | place: Antarctica: Ace...
ACACCTGAAATTTTGTTCTCAAAAAGGATTAATTTTTCAACTTTTGCACTAAAGTGGACTTCTCCTCCGGCGTTGATGACACTTTTTCTCATCGCCATTACCACTTTTGGTAAAAGATTTGAACCAATATGGGGATGTGAATCTATGAGAATTTCTTCCGGCGCCCCATGGGCTACAAATGTTTCATAGACGTTTCCCACAGGTCCTCGTTTGGTGGCTCGGGTATACAATTTTCCATCTGAAAATGTACCGGCTCCACCCTCACCAAAACAATAATTTGAATCCTCAATCACGCGTCCTCCCCGTAGAATTGGTGCTAGATCAAATCGTCGAGCGGATGCGTCCTTTCCTCTTTCGAGGATGATCGGCTTAATTCCAAATTCGATAAGTCTCAACGCGGAAAATAGTCCGGCAGGACCCGCTCCAACAATGATAGCCCTCGGAGCTTTCGATGGAACCGTTGGATAATTTGCGATTATATTATCGTCGGTAGGAAGCACCTGTCTCACGCCAACATCGAATCGGAGTTGTATTTTGATATCTCTTTTTCGAGCGTCGATTGAATGTTTCCGCAGTTTAATCTCAGAAATATCAACCGGAGGAACCCCAAGTTTTTTAGCGACAGCTTGAATTTGATCGAGGGTATTCTCTGAACGACCTAGCGGAAGAATGATGTCGACGGACTCGATGCGGGAAGTTGCCATAAACACTTAAAGATTGGTCATCGTCAAAGAACCACAAGCCAGCATGCGATCATTTTTGGGGTCTTCACGTTTTACTGTGGGTAGCGGTTGATTGGGCGGCGGGCATCATGTCGAGTTTACCGCGGAAAAATAGGATTCTGGTGCGGTAGTTTTCGAAGTGACGGAAGCCGCGGGTGTCGGCCTTGAGGACTTGAATCTTGGAGTTGAAGCCCTCGGTCAGTGCATTGGTCATCTTGCGCTTGAAGTAGGTCACCGGACCGCCGAGATGAGCCTTGAGTGAGCGGGCGACCTTGTTGACTGCGGGCAATTTGCGGTGCATGACTCTGCGATAACACTGCGAGAAGGAGGCCTTGCCGGCATCGGCGTCGGCTTGATACCAGAACTCCACCGTTTGCTCTTTGTAGTCCCCAAGCCTTGGCGGTGCGCAGGTTGGTCTCGAACAGGTCCGCGAAGTGCTCCTTTTTATCCTCGGGGAGTTTGACCATGCAGCCACAGGAAGCGGGGCCACCTCACCTCGCACTGATGCGCGTGATCGATGAAACCTATCTGGCCTATCCGTTCTTCGGATCGCGGCAGATGACGCGCTGGTTACTGCGCCAGGGTTACGCGGTGAACCGTAAACGCGTGCGTCGGTTTATGCGCTTGATGAACCTAACAGCCATTTAATGGAAACCCAACCTCTCGAAGCGGGCGAAAGCGCATCGGATATACCCGTATTTGCTGCGCGATCTGGTGGTGGATCGCCCGAACCAAGTATGGGCGACAGATATCACCTATATCCCGGTGCGCGGAGGCTACATTTACCTGCGCGCGGTGATCGATTGGCACACCCGCATGGTGCTGAGCTGGGAACTGTCCAACACCCTCGATGCGTCGTTTTGCGTGCAAGCGGTGCAACGGACGATCGAGCTCTTTGAAAAGCCGGAGATCTTCAACACCGATCAAGGAAGTCAGTTTACCAGCGCGCAGTTCACCCAACCACTTTTGGCGGCCGGCGTGCGTCTGTCGATGGACGGCAAGGGTCGGTGTTTGGATAACGTTTTTATCGAGCGGCTGTGGCGCAGTGTGAAATACGAGGAAGTTTATCTGAAGCGCTACGAAACGGTGGGCGAAGCGCACGCCAATCTCGACGCCTACTTCCGGTTCTACAACGACCGTCGACTGCACTCTACCCACGGCCGCCAAACTCCATCAGAAGTCTTATCACGCCGAATTCACCACTGCGGCCGCCTGACGGCGGCATCCCGAGCGGGGAGGAAGCCAAGCTTCCTCCCCGGCACCCCTCCATTTACTTTTATCCTTGGTCAGCAAACCCAGAAACCATAACTAAAAATCCATTCGACCTGTCCAACCGATGGGGTCCACTTCATTTATAGCTATCGAACTGGAGAGACTAGCCGGAAAAAGCGGGTGGTGCCGACTGGACTTGCAGTCCCGGTTCTGAATCAGAGATCAATAGGCTACATTGCGGTTCATCTTTTCGCGAGAGACGTTCTGGACGGTGTTGTTGATTCGGTTTACAGATTGAGAGCACTCCTGGCACCAGTTAGAGAAAGAGAATGAGTCTTTTTGGAACTAGATCTCAGCCGGGACTTGACGAATTTCAATCGCTAGGGGTTTCTTTTGGATCGCCGTTATTAAATCGTTCTTTTTTACTAGTGGACCGTGCGCATTCTGACTGTTGAAGACGATCCCGTCGCTCGCCGCGTTTTAAAACAGGCGCTGCGAAAGCTGGGGCATGATGTTATCGAAGCCGAAGATGGGGAGGTCGCTCTAGAGATTTTGTCGCGGGTAAGCGTGCGAGTGATTGTTTGTGATTGGGTCATGCCCAATCTTGATGGCCTCGGTTTTTGTAAGGCTGTGCGAGAGCGAAGTGGTGAGGATTACGTTTACTTCATTTTACTCACTAGCACGATGGCGACCACCGAAAACGAAAGGGAAGCAGCCGATGCGGGGGTGGACGATTTTCTAAGCAAGCCGCTTGATGTAAATGAACTTTGGATGCGGTTGCGGGTGGCGGAACGCATTCTTCAATTTTCGACACAAGTGCGCACCTTGGAGGCGTTTCTTCCTATCTGTTCCTACTGCAAAAAAGTGAGAGAAGATTCTAATTACTGGACGCAAATTGAAAGCTACATCAACACGCGTACAGGAACCGATTTCAGTCATTCCGTTTGTCCCGATTGTTACGCCCGCGTTGTCTTGCCGGAACTTGAGAAAATGAAGGCAGATGCCGCTATTGAAGCGGAGTCCGGTGGGTAAAAGTTGATTATGAGCGAAGCAAGAATTGCCCATTTGGAGGAAAGGATAGCTTGGTTTGAGCGCCATGTTGTCGAGCAAGACAGAGTGGTACTGCGCCAGAGTGAGGATATCAAAGCGCTAAAAAATGCGTTAATCGCTTTGAGGGAAAGATCGGCGAGCCGAGAAGTTCCGTTGGACCCGAATGAAAAACCTCCACATTACTGATTGTTCATTCTTGAAAAAAGGAGACAGATAGGATTTTACCACGTGGGAGAGGGCATCTGGGAGTTTAATCCTGAACGGCTACAAAATCAACTCACGGACAGGTAAGACCCCGATGGTGTTTGTGTTGCCTGAAGTGGAGTTGCTTGGACGTACTGGTAATTGATTTCTCGGGCTCATTTAGGACCGTTTTGCGACCTGAGTAGATGCCGGGTGCTATTCAGATTTCTTCTGGTTGGGCTCAAGTTGAGCGAGTAGGACTTTGAGATCTCTCATAGTGCTAAACTGAAAGAAATCGTCATCATCACTACGCTTAAGATGAAGATACTTAGACCGACGGTCGTTAGTTCGAAATACAGGCCACCCATGGAAAGCGTGCAACCGAGTAGACTGGCAATTCCCCTAATCTGCATCCACCGAATGGGACTTAGTCGGCGGTGGAGGGACGCGATTTATTCACGCGTGCAAAAGGATCATTGCCTTTCAGGTAGTCGGAGTGACAAAGCTTCCGGATCAGAGTGGCTAGGTGCAGGAATCGGTTGGTGTAACCAAGGAAAAGTAGACTGATCGTGGGAAACAACCGCGCGGGAGTGGAGAGCGGAAGATCCACGTGTTTTTTTATGCTGATCCTTCAATCGTAAGGGCCAAGCTGAATAGGAGGTTGATGCGTGCGATGTAGCGGTGTTGGTTGCCTCCTAAATGAGCAGTTCCGAGCCTATCCAATATTTCGATCGCTACAGTGGAACGATTGAAACTGAACAAATTTATGGAGAAAAGTGGTTACGCTGGGCCTACGAAACGGGAATCGGCAGAGCGACTATCAGTGTTCTTCTGCGTCGGTCGTTTTTCTCGAGATATTATGGATGGCGGATGAATCGGGCCTATAGCGGAAATAAAGTGCTCCCGTTTGTCGTAGATTACGATCTCGATGCTGATGAGTTTGGTAAGCAGGCGTGGGAGTATCATACCTTCAACGAGTTTTTCGCTCGTAAACTCAAGCCTGCGGCTCGACCGATTGCGCCGGGCGAAGACGTGGCAATTTTTCCTGCTGATGGTCGCCACCTCGCATTTCAAAATATTGATAAAAGCACGGGATTTTATGTTAAAGGGTCTTCATTTGACCTCTCCGAACTCTTTGCTAGCAATGAACTAGCGGCTCCGTTCTTAGGCGGGAGTATGCTGATTTCCAGACTATGTCCGGTAGATTACCATCGATTCCATTTTCCGATCGCAGGAACCCCTAGCGACGCGAAATTGATTGATGGGTCCTTATATTCAGTTAGCCCGATCGCGCTTCGGCGTAAGGTGCGCTACTTGGTCCAGAACAAGCGGATGCTCACACTGATTGATTCCGAACGCTATGGACAGGTTGCGATGTTTGAAGTCGGTGCAACTTGTGTGGGGACGATTCGTCAATTATTCGCAAATGATCGAAAAACGGAAAAGGGCGCAGAAAAGGGAACGTTCAAGTTTGGCGGTTCGTGTGTCATCACAGTATTTCAACCGTGCAAAATTAACTTTGCGGCCGATCTTCTCGAGCACGGTGCCGAGCAACGTGAAGTCTATGCGAAGATGGGAGACGAATTAGGTCGTGCAACGAGTCAGAGCTGATTCGAAACGCTATATATTTCCACGAGGGCCACGCCGGCAGATCCGTTTACGCCTCGGACTTGGGCCGTGTAGGCACCTGGTGCAAGATCGATAATGAGAGCTGCATCAAGAGATCCTACGGTAAATTGAAACGCACCGACCTGCTGACCAATCGCGGAGATTTCACTCTCTTCGATCGTATCGTTCCAATTGTTGTTGGCCGCGATTTCAACGCCGTCTGATGAGCGATACACGCGAAGTTCTGGATCTGTCATTAAGTCCGGCACGCCGAAATCGGAGAGACTGGGCCCCGCGGCGCGGATCAATACTTTCTGGGGGACCGTGCCCTCTATCACGATACCCGCCACTAAACTGTCAGAGATTCGGGGGATGAGGCCGCGAGTCGATAGGTTGGTGAGTTTAGTCAGGCTCGGCGCGGTCGCGTCACCAGAAATCAACACATCATCGAACAGTGCTCGATCGTCGAAGGAGCCGAATCCCACGCTCCCCGCTGCGTAGGAACTGTCGTCTGCAGTCATAAGCGGGGTGCCCATGTCATCGACGAAAACTCGTATCGAACCATCAGCATTGTGTTCGACTCTCACGTCGTGCCAACCATCCGTCAGCCGTGCCTCGGGTTGTTGCTGTTGATCGATTACACTCCGCGTGGTGCCGTCGACCTTCATGATAATGTTATGAAATTCATCATCAGAATCCGATGAGATGTGGGTGTAGTAGAAGTGAGTGGCATCTACGTAGCCAAAGATTAGCACAATGTCTCGTTGCACGGTTGACGCAGGCTCAAGTGTCTTGGCTCTCAGGCTGAGCGAGTAGTTCGTCCAATTGAACTGCGGAAGTAAGAGGTAACCGGTAGGGCGCCGAATTCCTCCGGGCTGCTCACCTGCCCGGGTGAGCGCTGCGATTTTGTTCTGGCCGTCTAAAATTACTTCCCAATTCCCGCTGGGAGATTTTTGCCAAGGCCCCAAGCCGTCAGAAAAATCGGTCCGAAATTCGGTTGCGGCGCTCATGGAGCAGATTACGAAAGATAAAGAAAAGGTAGAGAAGAGGGAGCGACACATTTGAAATTCAAATGGTGCGGATGGTTAGTAATCGAACGAGTGGAAACTCGAAAAATAGGAAATTCATCTTCGCGAGTGAAAATTAAGACAACGCTTGCCTCAGAGGCTCCAGATTGGCCAGATTCACGGCTTACAGCATCCTGCTCGGGTGGTGGAATGGTAGACACGAGGGTCTTAGAAGCCCTTGCCGTAAGGCGTGAAGGTTCGAGTCCTTTTCCGAGCACCAGCTTTCGCTCATGGAATGAGTTTCGGCTGGCAGGCCAACGGCTATTCAGGGGGAAGAGCGCGCGGCAGTCGGACTTTCACGAATCGCTCTAACTTTAAAAACGTTGGGACGGAGGCCAGGTTTTCGAAAATCGAGCCCCTTGAGAGCGCAAGGTTCGCGAACACCTTTTTAGATTTGGATGTCTGTAGCAGTTTTAGCAGGGACTCGCAGTAGTCGATGACCATGCGCTCGGTAAGTTTTCCAGTCGTGTCGACTACGGCCGTGTCCACGAGTTGCTGAAGGTATAGGGGCAGGACTCGGACTAGAATCCGGACATGCTTCAAATCCTGCCGGCCCACTTGCTTAAGATCGTGCGCATTGGCGATTTTCGCCCGAAGCAGCGCGATCGGACCAGGAACCATCACTTGGGTATTCGATTCACCGAGTTCGAATAGATACGCGGGCTTTCGTAGTTCGGCTTCGGAAACTCCATGAACTGATCGTAGCACTTCGACGAGTAGGGCGTTTCCGTCGGGGCTAGGGATGGTAATTACGCCGATCTCATTTGAAGGCGGCTTTAGGGGAAAGAACTGAGGTCGGATTCTGGCGACTCGGCCAAGCGCTTCCAGGGTTTGACGATTACCTAAGATATCCGCGTCGGCGGATACGAATGGCGCCAAGTCATTGGTGACGTCTCCGAAAAACAATGCCCAAAGGTTAACGGCTTGGCCGCCCACAAGCAGAACAGGGGTTGGCGTGCGTAGATATGTGGCGAACTCGTCTGGCCGCCGGGAAGGTTGCTCCGGCTTAGGCATGAGCGGTGGCGAAGTTTAGAATCCGAACCGTTCGACGCGATTTCGATAGGGAGTTTTTAGTCTGCACATTTTCTGGTTTCGTGAGCCTCAATTCGATTAACAATTGATCGTGTTCCCGTTGTGCTCGTTTAAAGCGAGCCACTTGAGCAGCCGAACGAAAGCTCGGTGGGACTGACGGAGCCAGCTGTTCCGCTAAACTACGCATCCGTTGAGCCAGGGCCGGTTCGGATGTATGTTGGCGAACCGTCTCGCGCATCGCGTTTCGGATCAGATCCGAAACCGTCGTCTTTTCGGTCCGTGCGATCTCGGCCAATGCCCCTAACACGACGGAGCTTTCGGCCAAGCTCTGACGACGTTTGGAAAGCGAAAGTTGATTAGGCATTCAAAAAGGTTTAATAAACCTAATGGATTCGTCAATCATTTGGGGCGGAGCCGTCCTTAGTTCACGGCGACCGGGAGTGGTCTGCACCAATGCGTTGAGGTGAGTGCTCCTATACTCGGGCGTGAAAATGGTGCCTAAATTTGCCCAACGCGGCGCAAAGTAGAGCGGGGGGGAGTGAGCTGATTTGCCACTGAAATCGGGTATGTGGTCAATCAAGAGGATTGTGGTAAAAGAGTAGATTGGATTGATATTATTTGGTCTTCAACAAAGGCGGTTCGGTTGTTGAAGCCCATTTGTTTGATTTGAGCTTTGCCCAGGACGGTGGC
>Ga0222651_1000560_pt1 | contig 22548 bp, 17 predicted proteins | sample AntAcemetagen369_FD_179855 | JGI IMG/M metagenome (GOLD analysis project Ga0222651, IMG submission 179855) | Saline water microbial communities from Ace Lake, Antarctica - #369 | ecosystem: Environmental > Aquatic > Non-marine Saline and Alkaline > Saline | place: Antarctica: Ace Lake...
GTCCTTTTTCCGATTTCATTAGGAGGTCATAAATGTTAGCGCATTTATGGCCTTTTTTAATTCATGTGCTTTATAATTTACATAGGCACTGTCTTCTAGTTGAATTTTAATGTGACTTTATCTTTTTCCAATTGATAGTTAAACCTCGCAGAGTGACTTAGTCCTTCGAGAACATTTCTTAGACTCTGGTCATCGAACTTCCCTGAAATTTCCAAATCGGCTGACGGTCTGTTAATAAAAGTAACTTTTACTCCATACCAATTTTCAAGTACTCTCTTGATCTCAAACATGGACACCTTATCAAAGACGATGGTCTTTCTTGTCCATGCCAATAATTTGTCTGGATCAAAGGATACATTTTTAATGCTTTCCCGACTTAGATCTATTTGAAGCCCTTCTCCTTTAGTAAGGTTAATGGTTTGTTTCTCGCCAAGATCAATGTCAACAGCCACCTTGCCTGTCAATAAAGCAATGTCCAAAGGCTCGTTTCTATAGGAAGAGATAAGAAAAGTGGTACCGAGTGCTGTGGTTGTTACCGCACCAGTTTTCACACTGAAGGGTCTGGTTTTGTCTTCTGCGACTTCAAAATAGGCTTCTCCATTAAGTTCCAAAATGCGCTGATGGCTTTCGAAGTTATTAATGTATTTTAAAGTGCTTCCTGAGTTAAGGATGACTTTGGAACCATCTTGCAGAGTAAGGTTCGCTTTTACACCTGGAGGTGCGTAATGTTCTATCATTTCCACTTGCTCCACTACCACCGGAGCTTCTTCATTTGGAAGATAAATATTCACCATAGTAGCCAGTGTAAACACTATGGCTAAAATCCCTACTAAACGGTAAAATTGGGGAATTATCCTACTGCCTTCAGCTTTTTTGGCTCTAAATTGAAGGATTGTGCTAAGTGCGTTTAATGGAACAGGGCTCTTTTGTCTTTCATTTACCGCTGTATTTTCAATTGCTTTCTCAATGTTGCCCCAGGTTTCGTCTATTCTATTAGGTGACATTTCAACTGAATTCCTAGACATGTTTAACACCAGTTTCATTGCTAAAGCAATGTCCTCCTCTTTTTTGGGGTTTTCATGTAGGTATTTTTCCCAATAACTCTTCGTTTGGGCATCAGGAGAAAGCACCCATTTTTGAAATTCTGGATCCAGTACAAAGTCGGCTATTTTATAATCTCGCTTACACATACCAAGTGGTTTCATTTAAAGGAGACAGGAATATTCAAAAGTTATCCTTCATTGAAGAAAAATAAATGAAATTTTTTTTGACCCTCTGAAGAAATAATACTGAGAAAAAACCCAGTAGGCATTAAAATAATCTCAACTGATAACCTTTCTGCAATGTCTAGTAAACTTTTTCCATTTCCTGTTATTTGTCCTATTTGGGAATGTGGTTCTCAGCTCCATGCTGACTGACTGTGTTCACTAGGTAACCCTACCCCCAAAAACCAAACCTAGTACCTTTTTTCTATTTCCCCGCACACCTCCCTCCTTCAAAGCCTTATCGACCGAATCGGTAATTACCAACCCTACGCTATTACGCAATACTGACTAAATAGTACAGAAGCACCGTAACTTTATAACTCTTATGAATAAATTTTCTATTTTTGACCTGGAGTCAAAAATTAGCAATAATAAACGAGGCAAACTTCGGGGAATTAAACCCTAAGAGATTGAATTTAATGATCACTAAAAGATTTATTTGGTTATGAGAAGGTTTTCAATACTATTTGTTTTTATTCCATTTTTAATTGGTTGCAGCAATAACCAAACTGTTGAGATCAATAAAGAAGTCGCCAACATGAAGGTTTTGTACAATGGGATAAAGCTACCAGCACAATGGCCTCCCTATTATGATGAACCGGATGAGCCTAAGGAGAGACCAGTCCCCTATCTTGTGAATAAACCAGAAGTCATCCCTATTAATATTGGGAGGCAGTTATTTGTAGATGATTTTTTGATTGCAGAGACCGATTTGATTTCCGTTACCCATTCACCTACTATTTATAAAAACAATCCTGTTTTAGCACCTGATGAAGAATGGGAAGCCAAATCAGAAAAGCAATTTTATGCTGCCCCGTTTAGTGATGGGGTTTGGTATGATGAAAAGGAGCAAAAATTTAAAATCTGGTATCTTGCGGGTGGTGCTTCTTTTTCTACTGGATATGCGGAATCAAAAGATGGAAAAGTATGGAAAAAACCATTATTGGGTGTTTATGATCAAACAAATATTGTTGACGTTGATAGGACTGATTCTCAAACAATCTGGCTGGACAAATTGGAGTCCGATCCAAATAAAAGATACAAGATGTTTCAGATAAGAGGTCATCCACATCGAGGAAGGTGCAGCTTTATTTTAAAATATTCGGGAGATGGAATAAACTGGTCAGATGAGAAAGCAATGTCAGGTCTTATAGACGATCGATCCACTGCATTTTACAATCCTTTTAGAGGGGTTTGGGTTTTAAGCATGCGTTATTGGAGCATGAAATATGAGGACCAGATGAAAATATTAGACAATCCACCTAAAGTTCGGTCTAGGGTATACCTGGAAAACAAAGATCCTGAAATGGCTGTAAACCTAGCCCATTACATAAGAGAGGGCGTTAAGGATCAGAATAATTTCTTTTGGCTTTCGGCAAGCGACAAGGAACCTCGTCATCCAAAATTTCCGAATATTAGTCCTGGAATTTATAATTTTGATGCGATCGCATATGAAAGTATCCTATTAGGTTTTTTTAATATTTGGCAAGGCCCGGAGAATCCAATAACCTATAAAACGGGCATTGAAAAAAGAAATGAAATTCTGCTAGGGTATAGTCGGGATGGTTTTCACTTCTCTCGCCCTTCCTACAAACCCTTCATTGGGGTAAATGATGAAGAAGGTTCATGGAATGGGTCAAATGTTCAATCGGTGAATGGTGCCCCTATCATTGTTGGGGACTCACTCTACTTTTATTCTAGTGGTCGAACGCAACTTAAAAATGCAGACTTAGGGGAAAGGCATATGTCTACAGGACTTGCTACCCTTCGTCGGGATGGTTTTATCTCTAAGAGAGCGGAGAGTCAGGAAGGGTATCTTCAGACAGAGAAGCTGACCTTTGACGGTGATTATTTATTTGTAAACGCGGACATGAAGGAAGGGGAGTTATTGGTTGAAGTCCTGGATGAGCAGGGAAACCCTTTCAAAGGTTTTGCTAAGAAAGATTGTATTCCTCTAGATAATTTCAACGCTACAAAGCATAGAATCATGTGGAATGGGGAGAAAAATTTAGGTTCTTTGAACGGAAAAATCATCAGCTTTAAGTTCTATTTGACAAAAGGAGACCTTTATTCATTTTGGGTTTCACCATGGGAGACGGGTGAAAGCAGAGGTTATACAGCTGGAGGAGGTCCAGGCTTGTCCGTTGATGGAATTGACCAACCTAATTAAACCCAGATTCGAAGACATGGAAAAATGTAACGTTTTGTATATTGGGATATTCTATGGTGCAAAACAGTTGGTCGGCCAGTACCTTTGCGAGATAAAATCAAAGTTGGGTTGAAATTGCAAATTGAACCTAATACCATAACAAATGGCATTTGCCAGACCTAAAGCATAGGAAAAGCTTTTGTATGAAAATCACCCTTGTATTCCCTCATTTTGGCTAAAGCCTTCTTTTTGACACGCTATCATCGAATGGGCTGAAGCCCATTCCTATTGAGATTTTGGCTATGATTAATTGCTTCAGGCTAAAATCTGGGAATAGTGTATAGAATCAACTTCATGATTAGCCTCCTGCTTTAGCTAGAGGAATTAGGGAATTTACCACCTATCTGGCTTGATGCGTGGTACAGTTTGAACCATAATATCCAGATAATACTGTTAGCAAACTTTTCTAAGATAATGTTAGTAGATGACTATTCTAAAGCATATTCACGATTGATAGAAAGGTGTAATTGCAAATTACACCTAGGGGGTGGTGTCACAGTCCCACCTCTGGGGATTCCCACGGCTTTCTCCACTCAAAGCCCTCTCTAAGCCTCGGAATGACGATTTTGTCATGAAATAGGATCGAAATCAGGTTAATAGGGTTTTCTGACATTTCTCAGGAAGTGGTGTAATCATAAGAATATAGCAAGGATTGACTGATTTTGAAGGGATTCCTCCACGTAATAGAATGGCTATTGCATATTTCGATTTTAAATAAAAATACCGGACAATGGTCCGGTATTTTTATTATTACAATTTGTAAATCTACTGCTTTTTATTTTCCAATTACAAGGCCATTTATTTTAACCGACTTCCTGGTATTGGCTCTGGGAATTCCCTCATTGGGCTGTACCGGATATAGGAGTCGAACACTTCCTTATCAGGACCGACCACCCTAGGGTCATTCGATGCAGTTAATTCATTCAATAAGGCAGCTTGCATTTCTTCCTTTACAGAAGCATATTGAGCCTCATTCACCAGATTATTTAAACAATAGGGATCTTGGTTGATGTCAAACAACTGCACTTCAGGATTTTTTTCGAAGGCAGCATCAAAAAATGGTTTTATAGCCGCATCTTGGTAATTTTCAATGATAAATGATTTGGTAGGAGATTCATCCACATCTGTAAAAGCCCAATCAGAATGACTGATTCCTTCCTCATCAATTCCATACAAAGGCAGCAAATCACTTTCATCGTCTGGATTTATCCTTTGAGGTGCTCCTGCTGGCCAGCGGTCTGGCTTCATATTCCATACCAGTAAATAATCTTTACTTCTTATCGAGCGTTGCGGATAACCCCAGTTTTGATACCTAGAAGCTGAATGCCTTTCTCTTCCAGAAAAAGCATACTTTTTAGAAGGATCAATTGTTCCTTGCTTTTCAGACTCCAATAGTGGCCGTATGCTTTTTCCTGTTATAGGTAACATCCCTTCTTCATTGGTTTGTGTCAAGTCCAAGATCGTAGGCGCAAGATCTACAAAGCCTATAGGATCATTCACAATTCTACCCCCTGGGAAATGTTTGGGGTACCTGACAGCAAATGGAACGTGGATGCCATAATCATAACTATTCGCTTTAGCCCTCGGAAAAGGCATTCCATTGTCGGCAGTGACGATGATAATGGTGTTTTCAAGTTCTCCTATCTTCTCCAAGTAGTTGATCATTGAGTCAAGATGACGATCATACCATTCAATTTCTACGGCGTAGTCTAACATATCTCCCCGTACAATGTCATTGTCAGGAAAAAAGGCAGGTACTTCCACATCAGACAATTTCTTATCCGTTCTTTTCCAGGAATCCTTTTCATAAGCACGGTGTGGTTCTGTCGCCCCAAACCAAAAGAAAAAGGGCTTGTCCTTACGTTCATTCTCCAAGAAAAACTTAAAGTTTTCAAAATAATTGAGATTATTGATTTTATCACCGGTCCTGATGTCTGCCGGACCTTCTTCATACCTGATTTTGCTGTACTCAATTCCAGCAGCATCCGTTGCTCTCCAAAGCGAATCTTTCTCATCCCTTGCGTATCGAAAAGGAGAAACGCCTTTACCGGTTCTCCCGGTTTTATACCCATTGGCTTCTAGCAAATCTACAAAAGGCACATACTTTTTCAGCCACGGGGCAGCATGCTGACCTGATGACTCATTTTGCCAGTGATACCTACCGGTAATGATACTACTTCTGGAAGGCGCACAACCAGGAGACCCCGCCATACAATTGGTGAAGTAAACACCTTCACTAGCTATTCGGTCAAAGGCAGGCGTATTAACAAATTTGCTGCCTTCAAAACTAGTATGATAAAAGGATTGGTCATCACTTATCACAAACAAAATATTAGGCGGTTTGCTACCTGTTTCTTCAGTTTTGGAGCCGCAGCCCGAAGCCATAAGGATAAATAGAATGCCAAAGATCCATCCTTGGTTTTTCCTGTCTTTTGATTGGTAGTCCTTTGGTGGGACCACCAAATTTATTTTCTTTTTCATATATTTTATACGTTTAATCTGCCCCATATCCTGGGTTTTGGGCCAATACGGCATTAATATTTCTTTCTATCTCTGTATATGGGATTGGAAAAAGATTATGATGGGGCTGCACATCCACTCCATGATTCGTTACATCCGGTCTTCCATCACAATATTTATTGGTACGTTCAAACAACATGCCCAATCGATTTAAGGTAAGCCTGCGTTTCTCCTCTACACCAAGTTCTCGCATCCGCTCATCCAAAATATAATCAATGTCTACTTCGGATGGCGAAACCAACTTGGCATTGGCACGCATTCGGACAACATTAATATCGTTGGCAGCTTCTCCTGGTTGGCTATTACCAAGATAGGCTTCAGCGCGTAGTAAATACGTTTCTGCCAATCGGATATGGTATTGATCGCTATACGTGGTGCCTGCTGTGGATGAATTTAAGGTTTTCAGTTCAGCATCTACGTACAATTCAGCAGGGTGTTGACCAGGAGTGGTCACCTTGGACTGATAAGGATAGAAATACCTGATGGTGTCATCGATACTTTGTCTGAATAAATCCATATGTTCAGCTATTTTTTGTCCATACCATTCTGAGTCTGGGTTGTTGAACAATACATCTCTTACAAAATTGTATTCTGAATTTCTCATGTCATTCCAATCGTATTCCCATACCCCATAATTGAAGTGGTTTGTTCCTCTAAATCTTCCTATCCCTCTACCACCGGTATAATCTGAAACTCCAACAGGCAAAAATGGAGAAACTCCTGAAGGGTCTCTGACAATGAAACTCCAAGGTCTTGGAGCATGGTCTCTCTCTAATTGAGGGCCTCTTTTAGCTGAAGACGAAATGACACCTCCGGGTACATCTACCTCGTATTGCCATACCCAAATGCCCTCAGTATTTCCAACTCCTCGGTTTTGATTGTATCTTCTAAACAAATCCCAATAAACATCTCCTTCGGCATTGGATAAGGATCCAAATCTTTCAGTCATTAATGCAGTATTGGGGTCATCAATTACCATTGCAGCGGCTTGAATTGCATCAAACCATCTTTCCAAAGACACGTAGACTTCAGCCAAAATATGATAAGCTGCCAAGTTATTAATCTCTCCATCCTGAACTTCTGCAATACCCGGAAGGTTCGTAGCTGCAAATTCCAGATCACTTGCTGCTTGTTGGTAGACTTCATTTCTGCTTGCCCTTACATAATCTGTTTTTGGAGAACTTACTTCTTCCAGCTCCAATGGTACCCCTCCATAAAGGTGGGCCAGATTTCGATAAGACAATCCTCTAAATAGTTTGGCCTTTGCCTCAATGGAAGCTTTCTCTTCAGCGGTCATCATTGACCCTTCAAGCCTGCTAAGAATAATATTGGCTCCTGAAATTACTTTGTAATAACTCTGCCAATGAAATTCAGCCACCACACTGGTAGGCAAAAGGGTAGCCAAATATGAACCAAATCTAACATTTAGTTGATTTGCCCCATTGTATCCCAAATCGGTACCGTATATATAATCTAATGGACGGTGTTCGCCATTGGAAAGAATCTCGCGTGATTGGTCATACAAGGCATATACAGCCGAATTAAAATCAGAAAAGGTAATGTAGGAGTTTTCGGGACTTGCAAAGTCCAACGGAATCTCCTCAAGTATACTAGATTCATCACAGGCTTGAAAACTCAGCATTAGCAAGCTTAAGAAAACGAAATTATATTTTATTTTTTTCATAACTAAATTAGAATTAAAAACTAACATCCAGGCCTAATGAATATCCTTTCATCACTGGCAATCCAGATTGCTCAAGACCACTCCCAGTCTCTGGATCCCATCCTTCCCAACTTGTCCAGGTAGCTAAATTTTTTCCACTTATAAAAAACTTAACTCCTTGAAGGCCTAATTTCTCAACTATCGCTTTCTTATTTAGTCGATAAGAAAGCGATACATCCTGAAGACGAACAAAGCTCCTGTCTCCATAATACCTGTACTCTATTCCTGCTTCCTGATCCTGACCTCTGTACCTGGCTGTAGGGTTTGCTGGAGTCCAATAATCGTAGTCTACAAATAAATTGTTTCTCCTGGCATTGTCTGACTGTCCAAAGTTGGGATTATTTAATCCTAAATAGCCATTTTTACCGCCTTGAATAGAATTAATAAAAAACCTAAATGTGAAGTTTTTATAATTGAATTCATTCAGTAAACCAAAGTTATAGGAGGGCTCTTGTCTACCTCTGATCACGCGGTCAAGGGCATCCACTACCCCATCCCCATTTTGATCTATTACTTCGTGGGTTCCTACAAAGAATCCCGGAGGAGCTTCTTCACCTAACTGGATTATTCCAGCAGATTCATAATCGTAAATGGAATTTATGGATTCATCAATAAACAATAGACTTCCAATCAAATCATCCTCTTTTCCGTCACCATTAGCATCAAGCCCTAATAAAGAAACTATTCTATTTCTATTCGAGGCAATATTAAAGCTTGCATTCCAATTGAAATCACCTTTTTCCATGACATCCCCTTTCAATACAAACTCAATTCCTCTATTGGCAATTTCTCCTACATTCGTTGCGATGCTTGAGAAACCAGTAACCTCAGGGATATTTATATTGTAAAGTAAATCATTGGTAGTGTTTTGGTAATAATCCAAAGTTCCTGAAAAGCGATCCTGCAAAAAGGAAAAGTCAAGGCCAAAATTATAACCAGTAGTAGTTTCCCAAGCCAGGTTTGAATTTGACAGGGTGTTTACTGTTTGTCCGAAAACTGTACTCCCACCATTACCAAAAACATAGGCTGGATAGATGGATACTCTGGCCAGAGAGGAATACCTGTTGGTTAGGTTTCCATTGGTACCATAAGACCCTCTAAATTTAAGGTAACTAAGGATAGATTCCTCCATGAAACTTTCCTCACTTATCACCCAACCAATCCCTAGAGAAGGGAAAATTCCAAATTTATTGTTTTTTGAGAAACCAGAAAAACCATCCCTACGGACAGTTGCTGTAAGCATGTATTTGCTACTAAAATCATAATTAGCTCTCACCGTTTGGTAAACATAACTTTCATCCCATGCACTGGAATTGATCAACTGAAGCTGTCCTAAACTTAGATCATTGTATCCTAAGCTTAGGTTTGAATAATTGGTCCCATTGGCCTCTGTACTTTCATATTTTAGCTCCCTACGACCGACCACCATTGTGAGGTCCAGGTTGTGGTCATTATTAAAACTTTTGCGATAGGTTACAATATTATCAAGGGTCCAGTCATATTTGCTATAATTTCTTTTAAAGGCCTCACCTGCAGCACCTGCTCCATATACATTGCTTCTATAATGCCTTCTCCAGTTATAGTTATTACCGAAATTAACACGGTATTTTAACCCTTCAATGAAAGGGATTTCTATATCCATATAAACATTCGCAAATAAAGTATTGCTCTTGTCAAAATCATTGGACAATGGACTCAAAAATGGATTGGCCCGAATGGCTCCATCCGGATTGAGAATTACATTCCCATTCTCATCATAAGGCGTCACCAATGGAGGCATGGTGGTAATTTGGCTTAGGGCTGGAATTTCGCCTGAATTGTCAGCAAAAGAACCAAAAGTTTGGACACCAAATCTAAACCAATCCAATATTTGATGGTCCAAATTGATCCTGGCAGTAACCCTTTCATATTGGTCATTCAAAATAAAGCCTTCCTGCTTGGTGTACCCAGTGGAAATAAAATAAGCAGTAGCTTCGGAAGCACCTCTGATACTTAAATTATGATTGTTGATTAATCCCGTCTGAGTTGCTGCGTCCCACCAATCGAAGTTGGTTCCATTTTCAAAACCAGCATAGACTGTAGGTTCGAATAAAGCTGCGACGTTGTAATCTGGGTTGGGCTGGGTATAGTCAGGTGCCAAATAAGACTGAGGCCAATCCTGGTCAGTGACTTTTCGCAAAAATCCATCCCTATCCAAAAGTTTAGGTCTATGGGTTGGCGTTTGGGTGGTGACCGTTCCTGTATAATTAAAAATGGGTTTTTGTTCCATTTTACCGCCTTTTGTGGTGATCATGATCACTCCATTTGCAGCCTGAGCACCAAAAATGGCCATACTACTCGCATCCTTTAAGACATCAATGGATTCAATGTCTGCAGGATTTAAATCCGCCATACTGCCAGTGAAAATGATTCCATCTACTACTATCAAAACACTTTGATTGCCACTGAGAGTAGTTCTTCCACGCACTGAAATGGAAGGATTTTGTCCTGCTCTATTTACCTGTCCTACATTCAATCCAGGAACAGATCCTTGGAGTGATTGGGCGATGTTTACATTCGGGGACTCTCGAAATGCCTCAATATCTGCCCTTACCACAGAACCGGTAACATCCCTTTTCTTTTGGGTACCGTATCCAACTACTACTACTTCCTCAAGTGCTGTGTCATCCAATAGCATGGATATTTTGAATTGCGTCTGGTTTCCTACTTGAATTCTTTTGGTTGTGTAACCAATAAATGAAACCAATAGCGTAGTTCCTTCCTCTACTTCAAGAGAAAAATTTCCATCAATGTCTGAAACGGTTCCTTTGGTACTATTGGCTATGGTGATCGTGGCTCCAGGCATAGGGTCTCCATTCTCATCTGTAATCACCCCTGTTATGGTCACTTGAACTGCCTGTAAAAGGTTAGGGCTGGTAGTATTATACTTTAAGCTTAAAAAGCTTTTAGAACTCTCAAGGTTATTGTGTTTTACTTTCAAAAATTGATATTCCGGAGCGGCTAGCAAGTAGCCAAAGGTGAAGCATTGAAGGATGAAAGTAAGGGCAGATAACTTGAAAGTATTGTTCAAGTTATTCAGTATATTTTTTTTCATATCTGTTCATTATTTTGGGTACTTGTTCTATTAAATCAATTCAATATTGGACATCTATTATTACTATTTAAAGGAAATCTTATTTTTTACATAGGCATTTATAAAGTTTAGGATGCAAAATTCAATCTATCATTATCATGTGGAGATTAGGTGAAGTTAATAATGATGCTATTTATTTATTAAACCGAATCAATTTTAAGTTGCTGTATGGTTCCTAAAATCGTGGTTAGGGAGTTCTATTGTACTTTAAGATGAAAATGAATTTCAATTTCCTATGTGAATTTTAAGTGTAGCAGTTAACTACTATTCTTTCAATATATTAGTAAATCTGTAAAAGAACTGAAAGACCTACTACGCACGAAACAGAAACGATGTGCTTTTTGAGATTGGCAATGGCTTTCCAAGCAAGGGTATATACGGATCGGAGATTAATACCCATCAATTTTGAAACTTCTTCATAGGCTATTTGCTCGAAAAAAAGCAAATGAATGACTTGCTTTTGCCGCACGGGTAATTTGTCCAATCCTTTGGCCAGTTTGATTTGCAGGCTCTTTTCCCTTTGGATGCCGATCAATTCACTTTCAATAGATTCTACTACAAAAGTATTGGCCAATCCATCATTCCACGGCTCTGTCTTTCTTCTGGATTTATGCTGGCTTTCTCTGTATATTTTATGAGATAAAGCCCTAAAAAGGTACGCTTTTACATTTTCTGCTTTTCCTAAAGATTGATGGTACCTCCATAAATCTATAAATACCTCCTGAATACAATCCTGAATGAAATCTTCATCCTTTACAAAGGCTAGCCCATAATTAAAAAGTATTTTAATGAATTGTTTGTAAAGTCCTTCTAATCCCTGGCGGTTGCCGTGCATTAACATGTCCCAATAAAAATTAGGATCCATGGCTGGATTGTTTTTGCTTATTGGGTTCATTTGGGATTCTTGACAATAATGTTCATAATAATAACCAAAATTAATTTTCCCTACAAGGAGAGATTTCGTATTTTAGTTAAAATAGGAAGCTTTTACATCATTTTACCTTCGTAAACACAAATTATATGTTAATTATTTACAATTCTATAAAATTTTTATGGACATAGAGGCAATTTCACCTTATTTTCTTTATTCATTATTGTATCTGATTCGCCATGCTCCTCATTTAAAAGCATCCCAGCCATAAACCCTAGTAGGGACGTACATTTTTCTCCATATTTAAGTTTATAATTCCCAACATAAACGCAAGAAGCATGAGGGGCTTCAATAGTAATAACCACAGATGAAAACCCGTGGATTATGGAAATAAATGCTATACCATTTGGGCGGAATTGTTGCCTTTTCTGCAATAATGCTGACAGAATGCCAACCTATGTTAACTACATATCGAAACTTTTTTACGTCATCAAATTCTGATTAAAGTAGATTCTGATAAAAAAGCTCAGCCGAACAGCAATTTATTCGGCTGAGTTTAGGTATTATTTAATCTTTCAGGCCTGCAGCATCAAATAAGATTTCTACAGGGTGGTTCGCTTTTTTCCCTGTTCCATCTGCTATCTGGTGGCGACAGCTTGTCCCAGGAGCAGCGATCAAATCCTCATGACCTGCATCTCTTACCGCCGGAAAAAGTACCATCTCACCGATCTGCATGCTTAAGGCATAATGCTCTTTTTCGTAGCCAAAAGAGCCTGCCATTCCACAGCATCCTGAAGGGATTACACTCACTTGATAGTTTTCTGGTAATTCCAGAATTTTCTTGGAATAATTGATGGATGACAAAGCCTTTTGGTGGCAATGTCCATGCAATTTTATCTGACGCGTTTCTTTCGTAAAACTTTCCGGTTTAATATTTCCCGCCAAGGCTTCCTTGGCCAAAAACTCATCTACCAACTCACAGTGAAATTTTATGGATTTTGCCTTTTCTTTCAAACTAGCACTTACCAGTCTAGGATATTCATCCCTAAAACTAAGAATGGCTGAGGGTTCTATGCCCAATAGCGGACTTTCAGCACTGATAAGTGACGAAAATATTTCCACATTTTTATCGGCCATTTTTTGGGCGTGGTCAAGTAAGCCCTTGGACATGGCTCCTCTACCACTCTCTACATGGTCCACCATCATCACGTCATACCCTAGATGTCTAAGTAACCTAATGGCCTTAACCCCTGTGGCTGTATCATTGTGATTGGTAAATTCATCACAGAAAAAATACACGGATTTAATAACAGGTTTACCCGTAAGCTTCGCATAGTTTTTCTTGTACCATTTGCGCAGGGATTGAGGACTCAATGCAGGTAAATGCCTTTCTTGAGCTACTCCGAGTACTTTTTTCAAAAGGCCGCCAGTAACTCTATTGGATAAAAAGAAATTGGTTATGCCTGGAACCATACTCCCCAGTTCATTCAAAGAATTGATATAAGCAAAAGCTTTGGAACGTAAAGGAACTGGATTGGATTTAAAATATTGGTACTGAAACTCAGCCTTTATCGTGGCCATGTCTACATTTGAAGGACATTCTGATGTACAACCCTTGCAAGAGAGACACAGGTCCATTACTTCTTTAATTTCAGGATGGTCGAATGGATTTCCCTTGTCACTTTTGGTCAAAAACTCACGTAAAGTGTTGGCCCTTCCTCTAGTCGTATCTTTCTCATAACGGGTAGCTTGATAACTTGGGCACATGGTACCGCCTCCGGAATTGGGAAGTTTTCTACAATCCCCAGAGCCGTTGCATTTTTCTGCCATCCGAAGAATCCCCCCTACTTGGCTAAAATCAAATTTTGTATCATGCTTAAGGGTAGGTATATCAGGTTCATACCTGAGTGAGGTATTCATTGGGGGCGCATCTACTATTTTTCCCGGGTTAAAAATACCTTTGGGATCCCACCTGGCTTTTACCCGCTTAAAAAGATCGTAGTTTTCCTGCCCTACCATCAAAGGAATAAATGCAGCCCTTAACCTTCCATCCCCATGTTCACCACTCAATGAACCATTGTACTTCTTTACCAATTTGGCACTGGCTTCACTTATTTTATAGAATTCATCAACATCCTTTGATTTTTTAAGATCAACAATCGGACGCAGGTGAATTTCCCCCGCTCCAGCATGCGCATAATACACCGGCTGCTACCCAAAAGCCTTTATCACTTCTGCAAATTCATCGATATAATCTGCCAGATCATTAATATCCACCGCTGTATCCTCAATTCAAGCAACCGCCTTTTTATCACCGGGAATGTTGGCAAGAAGGCCTAAACCTGCACTTCTGAGCTCCCATGCACTACTCGTTCTTTCCGGCTCTATTACCGGGTAAGCATAGCCCAATCCTGCATTTTTCAAAGCTACCACAAATTGCTGACCTTGTGTTTTAGCTTCCTCAATGGTTTTTCCCCTAAATTCAACCATCAAAATTGCTCTGGGATCACCTTCCACAAAGTCCCTGTTACGGCTTTGCTCCACATTTTCTTTGGTACAATCCAGTATGATTTTGTCCATCAATTCTACGGCGGTAGGCTTTTCTTTCATGGCCACTTGTGCAGCTTTCATACTCTCATGGATAGTGTCAAAATGGGCCGCCACCACGATATCAAAAGGATCAGGAAGTGCATCAAGGTGAATCTTTATCTCTGTAGTAATTGCTAATGTGCCCTCAGAACCACACAATAATTTGCAAAAATCAAATGGATTTTCTTTTTCAGAAAAAAGCTGGGACTCCAACAGGTAATCCAAGGCATAACCTGTATTCCTTCTCTGAATACTTTCCTTTGGAAAATGTTCTCTGATATTGTTTTGGATTTGTGGTTGACTTAACTCTTCACGAACATGCCGGTAAAGCTCCCCTTCCAGATTATCCAGTTTGCATTTAAGTTCAAAGGCATCAGGTGTCATGGATTTGAAAACAGCTTCTGACCCATCACTTAAGAAAACCTTGAGTTCAAGTACATGTTCTCTGGTGCTACCGTAAACAATGGAAGTGGTTCCACAACTGTTATTTCCCACCATTCCGCCTATCATTGCGCGGGTAGCAGTACTAGTAATCGGACTGAAAAATTACCCGTATTCTTTGAGGTAATTGTTCAGTTCATTCCGTACAACTCCCGGTTGAACCCTTACCCACCCTTCCTCTTTATTAAATTCGAGGATTTTATTTAGGTATTTGGAAACATCCACAACTATCCCATCTCCTACACATTGACCTGCAAGAGAGGTTCCTGCGGTTCTTGGAATCAATGAAAGACCATTTGAATTGGCGAAATGAATCAGTTTTTTGATGTCGGAATGACTTTTAGGTAGAGCCACTGCGGTAGGTAGAGACCGGTACACTGAAGCATCAGTGGCATACAAAGTTTTCATCAAACTATCGTAGTGCAGCTCACCATCCAATTCAAGCGATAATTGGCTCAAAAGAGGATTGTCTTTAATTGTTTTACTCATGTCCAAAAATAAAACAGTTAAAGCTAGAAAAGAACTAGGAGCAGAGATCTTATTCAAGGAAAATGGCCTTTGTTATCAATTTGGTTTCTAATTTGGGAAATGAAAGGTATTTCTCAAATAAAAACCAATAGGATGTTAATCAAAGCACCACTTGATTTGACCCATATCGCCCATCTTAAAAGGAATGGAATGCTGCAAGCAGATGAAGATGTATTAGATTCTTACAAGGCCGGGGAGGGAAATATGAACGTCATCCTGACGATAAAAACAAACAAACGCTATTTTGTCTTAAAACAATCCCGCCCTTTTGTAGCCAAATACCCGCAAATACCTGCTCCTTTGGAACGTATAGAAATTGAATTCAAATATTATAATGCAATAAATAAAGATAATTTGCTGGCCTGCTTTTCCCCAAATGTATTGGGCTTTGATAAGGCTGCATGGCTATTGGCTTTAGAGTATCTGGATATGGGAGGAGACTATTTATGGTTGTATGAGGAAAACGCTACGCTTAAAGAAGAAGTTGCCGATCTTATGCTTACCTATCTAAAGAAACTGCATCAATTGCCTGTAACTGATTTCCCAATCAATCAGGAAATGAGAGAATTGAATCACCAGCATATTTTTGTTTTACCTTATCTTCCCGAAAATGGCTTTAACTTAGATAATGTTCAGGAGGGCTTGCAGGATTTATCTGCTATGGTAAAAAATAATCCTGCCTTGATAGAAAAAATACATTTATTGGGAGTAAGGTACAAGCGTCTGGGGAAAGTTCTTATCCATGGTGATTTCTATCCTGGCAGTTGGTTTGAAACTGGTAAGGGATTAAAAATCATTGACACTGAATTTGCATTCCTTGGAGATCCTGAATTCGATTTAGCTATCATGTTGGCACATTTAAAAATGGCTAGAACTTCCGAAAGTGAACTTCAGCGAATCATAAAGAGCTATCCGCTCGAAAATACTCTTTTAGCACAGTATACAGGTGTAGAAATATTGCGCCGGCTGTTCGGTTTGGCCCAGCTTCCCTTATTTTTGTCACTGGAAGAAAAAAAAGAACTGGCAACTTATGCTATAAATTTAATCTTGAATGAAAAAATTTAGCCATTGTATGTGGATTTTAATTGGCTGCTTATTATGGTCTTGTGAAGACGGAAAGAAAAGCACAATCGACATTCAAAAGTCCGACTTAAAAGTCTCTTTATTGACCAAAATTGAGCTTTCTGACAAAGTAAAAGGCTTGATGGTGGGAAGTGCTATAGGAGATGCCATGGGAGCACCTACTGAAATGTGGGCAAGAGAAGACATCCAAAAAACCTATGGCTGGATCACAGGTCTGGATTCCATGGTTCGGGAGGTTTCTCCCGAAGGGATTTGGAAAGCCAATCTCCCAGCAGGTGGTACTACAGATGACACCCGATGGAAATCGTTGATTGTGGATTATATGGCTGATCAGAATAACCTGACACTTGATGCAAGTTCCTTTTCTAAGCATATAATTCAAGATTATGAGAAATATTTCAGTGCCCTCAAACCACTAAAGCCAGAACAAACCCTGGCCCTTGAATCTGTTAATCTCAAGGTTTTATGGCTACAAGAATGGTACAAAGTATCACTCTCCTATCAAGAAAATAACCTGAGGGCCTATCATAAGGCATTGGGGAAATTTTACGGGGGAGAAATGGTTTGTGCAGGCTTGCTATATTCCCCTGCTCTAGGCTTGATGTATCCTGGACAGCCTGAAGAAGCGTACAACCAAGCCTTTGAATTGAGCATTTTTGATTTGGGTTTGGCCAAAGATATTAGCTCCCTTTCAGCGGCCATGACCGCTGCTGCGATGACTGCCAGAGGAGATCAAAACCAGGTATTGAACGTATTGAGGGAGGTAGATCCTGAAGGCTATTTTTCAAGCCGTCTGGTGGGCCGAAGCAGTTATAGGGTTCTTGAACTTGCCAGAGCCATTGTATTAGAAGCCAAGGATAGTTTAATAGTTGAAAATACAACAACTAATGGCTCGGTGATTCCAGATGCCAACATTCTTCGTGCCTACGAATTGCTAGATCAAAACCAAAAGGACATGCCATTCCATGCTGCAGAGATCCATTTACAGGTATTAACTGCGATGCTATTCAATGATTTTAAATTTACGGAAACCCTGGTTTTCCTTACAAACTATGGAAGGGACAATGATACCACAGCAGCCATAGCTGGAGCAATTTTAGGTGCTTTTCATGGCTATGATAAACTCCCGAAGGCCATGCGAGAAAAAGTCATTGCGGTGAATAAAGAACATTTAGACATCGACCTTGAAAAAATGGCAGACAAACATTTTCAAAACATCCAATCCCTGTACTTATGGCCTAATTAAAATAGTTTCAGTATTACAGTGTATAAATAACCCAAAATATCAATTATGGAAAGCAATGTATTTACTGCTGTTTTTTTACCATTAGCGCTCGCCTTTATTATGCTAGGTATGGGACTTACCCTTAGCTTAAAAGACTTTAAAAATATTTTCGTTTCTCCCAAAGCCATTGGTCTAGGGCTTTTTTGCCAACTCATCATGTTACCCGTTCTGGGCTTTCTCTTAATTCTCGCCTTTGGTCTTGAAGGATCGATGGCTGTAGGGGTGATGATCATTGCAAGTTGTCCCGGTGGACCTACTTCCAATATGATCACGCACCTTTGTAAAGGAGACACTGCCCTTTCCATTAGTCTTACCGCCTTGAGTTCTGTCATCACCATCGTAACCATCCCTTTGTTTATCAATTATTCAATCCTCTATTTTGGTGAAGAGGGAAGTGTTGCTTTGCCCGTTATACAAACCATAGTACAAATAACAGGTGTAACACTGATTCCTGTGGCCATTGGCATGTTTTTAAAACACCTATTCCCCGCAATGTCGCTGAAAGCTGATAAAACGGTACGAATAGCTTCTATCGTATTCTTCGTAGTAATCGTTGGGGGTGCCTTGTTCAAAGAAAAAGACAATATTTTAGGCTTTTTTGCAGAGGCAGGACCAGTTACTGTGATCTTAAATGTGCTTACTTTCGGTTTTGCCTTTCTTCTAGCCAAACTTTTCGCCTTGCCTTACAGGCAGCAAGTTTCGATAAGCATTGAGTCGGGCATTCAAAATGGAACTTTAGGGATTATGATTGCGGCCACCCTTTTGCAAAATTCCGCCATGGTAATTCCAGTAGTGATTTACAGTTTAATCATGTTTATTGTTTCAATACTGGTAGTAGTATTTCTAGGTAATAAAGAAAAACCTGTATTGGTGGAAAATTGAAAGGGAGAATGAAAACTTTCATATCTTAATTTAATGTATTTAAAATCGATTTGAAAAACCTAACGATCTAGTTTACTGAAGACCTCCAATCTTCTTTTAAAAAGCCATATTTTCAACACGTATACGATTTCAAGTTTGTTCGGTTATTTCGAACCAATTGAAACGATCAAATGTTATCATATGTCAATAAAAAAATGTTGAGTTTATTACAAAATTTTATCAAATTTATCAAAATATTTCCGATTTTACAATACGAACAATACGAAGTTTATCGCAAATCTCAGTTCATACCATCTCATATGAATAAAGTTAATTTTCAGAAAAAATATGTTAAAAGTGAAAAAATATGCTAGTTTTACATTCAAAATAAACACTTAACTGTCAATTATTACCTAATATTTTTTGAAAAACTTAGAAAACAAATCTGATTTGAACATTTGTGCAGCAGATTTGTTGTTTGAAAATAAAATGTATAATCCAAGTATTCATTGTGCGTATTATGGAGCTTTTCAGTTAACAATGTTAGCGGTATGTCTAAAGAATAACTTTGATTTAAATACTTTAAAAGTAAAAGCGGAAGGTAAATCTTCACATAATTTCACTATTTCTGAATTCTTTAAGAGTTATAGAGAATCGAATAGGCTTATTGCAGTAGACGTAAAAAGAAATATAACTGCGGCAAAACAATATAGATTAAAAGCAGATTATGATTCCGAAGATGTATCAAAAGAGGACACTATTAGGCATATTATATTAATAAAAGACACAATAAATCAAATTAAAAAAGTAATATGAAAAATCAAGAGTTTGTATTGCAGAAATTAATAGAGTTGACTAATAATTTTTATGATGAATTATTAGAATATCATTTTTGTGCGAAAACAAATACACATATAATTAAGATAACCAATGAATCTTTGTATCAACATGATTCATTTAAATATCAAGAAGCTGATATTTATGATGAGTTTTATGAATTAGATACAGATGAGGAGCTAATGTTTATATCAGATTCAAACGATTTTGAGTTCATTCAAAATCCATATTTTATTATTACAAATGGTGATAAATATACTATTGAGAGTTACACAGAGTTATTACATTCCCAAACATCTTCTAAAATTATTGAGGAATTAAAATTTTCAGATTCATTTTATAATGAAACTATCAATTTTGATATAATAAATTGTAAAGTAAATACTCAGGATTGTAACTTTGCATTAGCAGCCTAATATTACATGAAAACAAAAAACTCTGACTTTCAATTTCAAGGTTTCTTAATATCTAAATCCCTCATTGAATTATCACCTCTTACCAAAAAAAGAGAATTGAGTATTAATATTGTTCCATCTGGAAAAATAAATCAAAAAGAAAACTCATTTCAACTAACATTAGAGATCCAAATAAATAAACCTGGAGACAACATTTACTTGAATGTTACAGGTGTTGGCGAATTTAAATTCGAAAATGAAATTGAAAATACTAAATTAGGGAACTATTTTTATCTTAATGCTCCAGCTATTTTATTCCCTTATATTAGGTCGTACATTTCTACGTTAACTACCTTATCAGGTATTCAACCCATTAACCTACCTACTTTAAATCTTATGGGATATCGAGACGAATTAAAAAATAATACTCAAGTTCTTTAAAATTTTAATTTTTATATTTAGTTTTTTTTATTCCAGATCATTGAATTAATGATTTTGTGGAAATTTCATTTTTAAATTCTTGCATCATTTAGTTTTTATCGATATAACAATTACAGTGTTATATAATCTGAAATTCGAAATGGTTTTTTCATTATTTGAAAATATTAGCGCTTTACTAGATAGGTTGAAAATAAGTGCCGGTACCTAAGTTTTCACTCTATGAAGTCTATCTTTTTATGGAGTTTAAAACTATTTTTAAAGTTTTTTGTTCGTTTATTAAAAGTTTCCTCAAAATGTTATTGTAAAAAAATAAACCATTTTAGTTGAATTCATTACAATTTTATCTTTTTGTATAATTATTTGAAAGGATTTTATATCAATCGGTAGTATTTCAATTTCAAATAGTGTTGCCCTTGAATCAATATTACTATGCAGATAAAGAGACCATATAAAAGAAAAAGTATATCAGAAACGGGATTTTTAAGAATGTGGTAGGTAAAAATCAATGGAACTGATACAAAAGCGTGAAACCTTTCCATTGGGTAATATTTCTTTAATCGTTTAATCGGTTTTTGTTTATGCATCTTTTCTTTTTAGTCCATAACTTTGATTGAATATCTACCGAATAAAGCCACTAAAATAGCCATAATAATTAGATTTACAATCTTCCTGCTTCAAGGAGGTATCTTTTTCAATAAGCACATGCGATGTAGGGTTCTCTGATAAAGTCAAAACATTTAGAACGGCTTAATGCAAGTAGAATCATCCCAATATTTGGTTTTAGGGAGACATTTTTTCTTACTTAAGAGACGACTATACACTCAAAAAAATCACTAAGCATTGCTGCTATAGGTAATGTAAAGGCCAATGGCAATACAATTGTGAGCGCTTTTATCCACCACTTCTTTTTTGAAAGCAAAACAAAAATTATCCCGATTGGATACAGAATAAGGCTTAGAAATAAAAAAAAGATTGTCCATGAAAGTAAGCTTGCCAAAAGTATGGCAACAAGTCCTCCAATATAAAAACCATTGTATTTTTTAGTTTCTTGCATCATTTAAATTTATAGTGTAGGAATAAAAAATGGACATATTAATAGTCGTATTGGATTTGACATTGATGAGGACAACTTAACTGATAAGGTAGGGAATCAGGTACTGTTATTTATATTCTCCCTTCTAATATAATGATTTTTAATGGATTAGAAAATACTTGTGGCAGGTGGGTAGCGTAGAAACAAACCACTTTTAAAGGTTTTGCCCAATTTATAACAAGGTTCTCTGTACTGTGAAATTTTTACTACCGCTTCACCCACCTTATAAATCGCGCCCAAGGATACCATTCTTTCATCAAATACAGCAACAGTTAGGTTTTCGCCAAACATCCCCCATGTCCACTCAAGGTTGGGATACAAATTTTTCCAAAAAGGGTATTGTTCAGCAGAAAACAAATAACATGCTGTAATTTAACCCGAAATATTTTTTAGGAACACTTCGTTTTGCTCTTATTAAAAGAATAACCCAGATTTATCCTATTTCGTAAAATTCAATTGGCAAATTGTCTGGGTCCGCGATAAAGGTGAACTTCTTATTGGTGAATTCATCAATTCGAATTTCTTCTGCTATTACCTCCTTTAATTTCAAATATTCAATTGCCTCATTTATATTCTTTACACCAAAAGCAATATGTCTTAACCCGTTCGCCTCAGGTCTTGAGGGCCTTGAGGGTGGGTTTGGGAATGAAAAAAGCTCAATTAAATATTGCCCGTTTAAGGACAGGTCAAGTTTATAGGATTGTCTTTCTTCTCTATAAATTTCTTTGTCGATAGTAAATCCCAAAATATCCGTGTAAAATTTTTTAGATTTACTGTAGTCGGAACAAATTATTGCGATGTGGTGCAGCTTTTCAATTTTCACTTTATATGCCGTAAGTTTTTGAAGGTAATGAACAAAACAAGAAAACACCTACCGTGAAGTAGTTTTCAACCGTAAATGCATTACTAATTTAAAGGTTTTAACAGTATTAGTGCCTACATAAAGGTATATTTCAACGGTACTGCTTCAAAAATGCCCAATAAGACTGTTATTTGCCTAAAAACTGTTTAGTTTGAACACTTTAGAGCGCCTTTGTCTGGTCCTTTAAATGCTTTAGCCAGTATACTAAAGGAATAAAGATCATCGTGCAACTGTGAGTACAAAAAGACAACACCAGACTAAAATAACGTTGTCCATTTTCTTCACAGCCCTAGCCAAATATTCAAGACCAATACTATTGTCAACAGGATAAACAGTGCTCCCATTTTGATTAATTGCCGCTAAGGTTTTGCAAACCCGACGGAGGCTACCGCAATACGACTCTGGCATAGCC
>Ga0222651_1000567_pt1 | contig 22404 bp, 24 predicted proteins | sample AntAcemetagen369_FD_179855 | JGI IMG/M metagenome (GOLD analysis project Ga0222651, IMG submission 179855) | Saline water microbial communities from Ace Lake, Antarctica - #369 | ecosystem: Environmental > Aquatic > Non-marine Saline and Alkaline > Saline | place: Antarctica: Ace Lake...
CTTACAAAAAGAACTGACCACCATCATCCTAAATTACGAACGCAACCGAGACAACTATGACCACGTCATTAGAGCCCTGTTGGATGTTGGAATGCGAGGAACGGACAACTCTATTTCCGAGGCGGCAGCTGAACAAATTGTCAGAATACGACGTGATCGCGATGAAGCGGTTGAAACTGAAAAAAAACGTTTACAGGAAACGACAATCCGCATCCTTTACGAACAAGGTCCCGACGCGGCCAGAGAGTATCTCGAGCAAGTTGATGGCCCCTTCCAAGACGATTTCGCAGCTCAAACCGGAAACCTTCGTAGGCGTATCCGGATCTGGGAGCAACAAGAATTCTCCCAACGTGAAGAAGAAAAAACCGTAGCCGTAAAATGGTTGACCGAACTACGGACTAGGCTTGCTCCACTTGTTATCCAAGGAGAATGGGAATCCGCTTTGGATATGGTAAATCATGCAGCCAAAGAACCACCCCTTTTCCCCGTATCGGCAGATGTAGCAGCGTTGCGGGAGGAGATGATTGCTCTCCAAGGCGTTCCCGAAAAAATCCTAAAATCCTATGCTGGGAAATTGAATCAACCTATTCTGCTTAATGTCCAAGATAAGGACATCGAGGTAACTCTTCGTGAACTTAAGCCTGATGGACTTCTCGTCAGTAGAATTGTGTATGCAGATGATGGCAGTCCCTTGGGAAGCGCGGAACTCTTTATTCCTTTTAATACACTAAGTAGTACAGAAATTGAAACTCAATTGGAAACCTTGGAAGGTAAGGAGGTTTTAATTTTCCACGGATTACTCGCATACCGAAATGGAGAGCGAGATGCCGCACGGAGTTACCTCGAAGTGGCAGAGAGTCCTCTAGCCTTAGCCATTCGCGACGAAATATTCAGCCTGCCCTCATTAAATCCTTTTCTGCCGGGTCGCAGCTCCGATTTGGAGTCACCACTCAATAGGTTACGGTTCGCGCCTTTGCCCACGTCTGAATCTCCTTAACCCGATTTCCCCATGCCTCAGGCGCCTTGCGTTCTTCAACAAACGAATCATAGAGACCCCGTAACAGCTGCCCCACCAACTCTACTTGCAGCATACGGTCCTGAAAACGGCTCACATAATCCAGATTTCCTTCAGGAACCAAAGGTTTCAAGCTTCGGATCGCAAGGGTTTCGCCATCCAGCGTCATCCGCCAAACTTGTTCGCCTCTAACCAAATTTACGGTAGCTTTACGTAACTTTTTTCCAGCAAGTAGGCAGGCTTTCGCCTCAGAACTTTGGGTAGGATTCCCTTTTCGCAGGGTAATTTCATGTGCCCCACCCCCTTCCATTACTAAAGTTAGGGGCCCTTCAATTAAAACCCCGATATGACCTTCTTTTCCAGCCGGGACTTTATCAGGGTGCGTTTCGGACTGGTACCACAACCACGTCATGAAATCATGGCCCGGCAACGGAGATGTCCTCTCCGGCTCAACCTCCTCACTAAAACTACAAGGGTTCCATTGATTAGGATCACTATGTTGACTATGCATCGCCCAACTCTCAGGGGTAATAATCTGTGGAGGAAAGCCTAACGCTTCGCGAAGGTAGCTGGTGAATATATCCACCTGTTTCTCGGCCAATGACTCGGAGAATAAATATCCATCACCCGGACGGTGCACAAAGGTCATCCCTTTTAACTGAGGAGGCATTGAGGCTAACAGACGGTCCACAATTTCCTGCTTCATTTCCACTTTTTCACGCCGTGAAACCATTTCATTACCACTTACGGCCAAGCGGATCAGCTCCTCTTGTTTCATCTCGGCCCGAAGCAGACTATTAGGAATTTTTCGTTCCGCCTCTAAAAGGCAAAGACGCAAATATCCCGCCAAATATGAGTTATTATCATCAATTTGTCGATCCAGTAAATGCCGTCCGGTTACCCAGCCATATACAGGCTGATCTTTTACGGTGTCCAGCGGAGGTGCGACCCTTTCCAAAAAGCCATCCAGAGGAGACTCCGGTAAGGGTCGGGGTAAATGATACATACGAAAACTGATTGATCCGGTTTCAAAAGGCATGAGGGTTCCTGAATTGTGTTTAGGCGTGAAAGAAGCTACACTTAGTTTCTTTTAGACCTTAAGCCAACAGGAAAACCACACCGTGTCCACTCAGACTGCAAAAATAATTGATATTGGAGATGAATCCATGCTCGGACAATGTGAAGACGGGCGCAAAATTTGGTTAGAGGGGCCCGCCGTACCCGGAGATCAGGTTGAATTTGAACTAAACGGTAAAACCGGAGTGATTACTGGTATCCCTTTTCCTTTTCAGGACAGAATCCTTTCATTTTGCCCGCATTTTGACAGGTGCCCAGGCTGCCAGCTACAACCTCTGCCCTACGAAAAGCAGTTGGAACTCAAGGGTACTAAGATTGTAGAAGCGCTACGCCGCTTGGGCGGATTCAACGATATCCCCTTTCTAGGCGTAGAGGCTTCCCCGGATCTTCAGGGAAACCGTAACAAACTCGATTTCACAGTGGAGGGAAATCAACTAGGGTATCAGAGCCGGGATGGTCTACTTCCTATTGATCAATGTCCCGTGGGTGGTTCCCTTTTGAATGAGGTGCTGGCCGACGTAAGTAAATGGCTTCAGGCACATCCCCGCCATCAAATCCACCGGCTTATCCTCCGGGTAAATGGAGCACGTGATCGTGTGCATGTTTTGCTTCGTGGTGTTCTAGGCGATCAGGAAGAAATCGATTTTGTGCGATGGGCTGAAGAGCATGAGAACCTTTCCGGACTCTCCATTCAGGAAGATTGGAAATCTGATTGGGAAAATCTGTATGGACATCCAGAACTAGAGTTTACGGTAGCCGGTCAGATACATAGCATACCCTACGACGCGTTTTTCCAAGTGAACGATCGCTTGGCAGATCAACTGGTACGGGAAACTTTAGACTGGCTGAAAGACGGCTCCAAGAAAACTGTACTCGATCTCTTTTGCGGAGCTGGTGCATTTACCTTACCCATCCAAGAAAAGGGCTTTCAGGTTCTGGGTCTCGATACCCGGCCAGGTAAGGGTCCTTTCCAAAAAGCAGATTTACGAAAAGGGATCCCTGTAAAAATTCTTAAGCAACGCTGGCACACGGTTGTGACAGATCCACCCCGATCCGGAATGGAAAAAGAATTATGTCGCCACCTTAGGGATGACGTCCGACCTGAGCGATTATTGTATATTAGTTGTAATCCCGCCACCCTCGCCCGTGATCTCCAACGAGTTTGCACTGGGGGGGACTATGAACTTACACGAGTAAAAGGCTTCGATTTATTTCCGCATACAACCCACGTAGAAACCTTAGTTGAACTGTCACGAAAACATTAGCCTCCGGGAGATCACCAACCTTCAGATCTGAGGAACTCAGCGAAGGTGTTTGCTTCCAAATTAAGCTGAGCCTCAAGCTCCGTAAAGTCACCTTGCGGAAATGAAGGAACCTTATTAAGTACTATCTCTTTCCCATTACAGGTAATGTCGGTGATACCACCTTTACGAACCTTGTAGAATAAGGTTCTTCCATCGGGGAAGATCGTTGATGTTTTAAAGCTGGGTGTCTGTCCCCAAATCCATTCGGGCGAAGCTAAACGAACCGTCTCTTTTTTAAGAAGATCCTCAAAGTTCTCCACGGATAGCGGCGTAGCCGGTCCAAAGAATTTTTCCGCCGTTTCCAGAAGAGCTCGTTGAATTTTCCCAAAACTCAAGGTCGGCTGAAGGGTTTTTATATTCACGACGGATGCCGGCTGACTAGGTACGGCGTGGGTTTCCATTGAGATCCCAGTAGGCGATAAGGCCGCACGCAATCGAGGCAGATCTGCTTCCACCAATAGGGTGCCATGATGCAGTACGCGATCTTTGCGATAGCAAAAAGCTGAACCGGATATTTTACTACCATCGACCGTTAAACTCCCACCTTTTGAAAGCTCGGCACTAATATCCAAGGTAGCCAAGGTACGGATAAGTAGCTGGTGCACATTCTCTGCCCGATACTCCGCGCGGGGAAGAATCCAAGAGATATTGAGGTTACCCTTATCATGATAAACCGTACCCCCACCCGATATACGTCGGGCAAGGTGAAGTTCCTGATCTTTGATCCAATCCAAGTTACATTCTTTCCAAGGATTTTGGTTTTTACCCATGACCACTGCGGATGCACCGATCCAGCAAAAAAGTACCGGTTCACTACCTGGAAAGTGATCAAGTAAAACTGTTTCAAGCGCCAGAGCGCGATATACATCCTGCGCTCCAGCAGGCGCATAAAATTTCACGGCTCTACCGACTCCACATAGGGTCGAATTTTTGGCCATTCATATTCGAAGTTTGGCGTAAACACATCCTTGCCTAACGTACTCTCAATTTCCGTAAGTGACCAGAATCGGCCGTCATCGAGTTCCGATGCCTGAAGCTGAAACGGACCGTCGTAACTGAGACGAAAAGATCGAATCACCTCTGATTCCACCGGGCTACGCCATAGGTAGTGGTATAAAAACACCGGTTCACCGGCTTCGACGCCCAACTCTTCGCGTAACTCGCGTAGTGCGGCCTCAAAAGGTTCTTCGCCGGCATCTACGTGCCCTCCTACCGAGGTATCCCACTTTCCTGGCTGAATGTCTTTAGTTTGACTTCGTTTTTGCAGAAATAATTCACCCTGAGTGTTCACCACAAAAATATGAACCGCTTGATGCAAAAGATCGGGATTCCCATGGCAGGTGGAACGCAGGGCTTTTTCCCCAGTACGTACTCCATCTTCCGTAACCAGATCAAACCATTCGGCCATTAAGTTTCCTGTTCAGTCAAAGGTGGAGGAATGACCACATCTTGTTCACAACGGGCACAGTTCGTGCTTTTATTTGCCCACGAGCTTGGAACCTTCAACTTTTGACCACAGCGATAACAGAAAAATTTGAATGTAGGTTCACTCAAGTCCTGAGTTAAATCCAAATCGGGTGACTCTTCGGCACTTTCAGGTTCCAAGGGGCGCTGCTCGACCGCATAGTCAGAGGTAGAACTATTTAGCTCAACCACACCCGAAGCGGAATTATCCAACACATCCTCATCCTCATCCTCATCCGGATCTGGGATATGTAAGGTTTGTGAGGCGGGGGAAGGTTCCGTTGAATCATCATAATGGAAGACCTCCACATTTCGCGGTGATAAAACAATGGATTTTTTCTTTTTCTTAACTACGATTTTTTTTGGGGGCATAAGATTTCCTCTAAGTAGTTACTTAAAAGGATTTCTACCGGAATGTCCAATCTTGAAGGGTACTTTAATTAATCGGACAGCCACGCAGAATAGGTAGCCAGCTCCTATATGGCAAAATAGAGAGAGGACATCCTGCCCGAAGCACCTACTCCTGAGGTAGAGCCGCTGCGTTACGACTCCGTTCCAAGAAATTAAATCGATATCCATTCCGGTCTTTTCCTAATCCAGACTCAGCCGATTGAAGAATCTGTTCAATCGACAACTACTCTCTAAATTCCGGTTCGCGTAACCAGAGCCCAAAGGCTACGACCGAAGAAGCAAATGTGAATTCAAGCGAAGAGTTACGATCTTTAACACCTCGATTCATCAACGGGAGCTCTCTATTTACAGAGGTTTCACCATCCGGCTGTTTGTGACGAAATTTCAAGCTGAGGAGTTCATTCCGCATGGTTCGGTCATCTGCAGGCCGCCTCGTGGCCCTCAATTTTCGAAGGTTTTACTTTGCACAAGCGGAGAAACGTCTCCTATACCGCATCCAAGGCGGTAGCTTGATCTTCGGTCAAGCTTCGCGCACAAGCGCAGAGAGGCTTTTCATGCTGATTCACCAGCTCGAGGAGCCCTTTTTGTTTATCCATCATAAAAGCTCAAAAGCTTGAGTTTGGAGGGTAAATGATTCATAATTGTATCTTGAAGACGATTGGCACGGGGCTTTCGTAGAAAAAAGCGGAAACTATTTTTTCTAAAACCCCCTTCTCTCCTCAATGCGCTTGACAGGAGGGGTAAAGCTGGTGACATTCCACACGATTATCCCATCTACAGGAAACCCATATGTTACCCATCACAAGTGAACACGCACCCGAAGCCGTCGGCCCCTATTCCCACGGCGTAAAAGTCGGAAATCTACTTTTTTGCAGCGGACAAATCCCTTTAGACCCTGCCACCAAAGCCGTCGTACCCGGTGGGATTCGCGAACAAACCGAACAAGTGTTTACAAATATCGCTTATGTGCTCGATTCGCAGGACCTGACATTGAAAAATGTAGTAAAAAGCACTATTTTTATGACCGATCTGGGTGATTTTGCGGTGGTAAACGGTATTTACGCACAGGCGTTCGGGGAACATAAACCCGCGCGCTCTACGGTTCAGGTAGCCGCCCTCCCCTTAAATGCGCTGATCGAAATTGAAGTGATCTGCGAACTTTACTAAAACGAACACATGCAAGGCCACGGCGAAACCATTACCCTCCTTTTACTGATCATTCTTGGGTTCACTACCTGGCAAGGGTTGAACCGCCCCGGTGTCATGGACAAATATATGTTCAGCACCGAAGCTATTCGCTTCCGGCGCGAATGGATCCGTTTAGTCAGTCCTGCCTTTTTGCACAGTAGTTGGGGCCATTTTGGTGGAAACGCTATTACCCTATTTTTCTTCGGACGAAGTCTGGAAAACGCCTTGGGTCCTGGCTTTCTTTTAGGTGTCTTTTTTTCCTCGGTGGCAGGAGGGAGCCTCTTGTGTATGGTTCTGCATCGTAGTGGTGACTACCGTGCGGTGGGAGCGTCAGGAGGAGCTTTGGGACTTTTATTCAGTACGATTATTCTTATGCCGGGTATGAGAATAATGATGTTTCCGCTGCCTATACCGATTCCAGCATGGATCTACGCCATGGGATTTTTAGTCTACACCCTCTCGTCTCTGCGCGGGGGAAGTGGAGTCAGTCATGAAGGCCATTTAGGAGGCATGTTAACCGGGCTTTTGATTACCCTACTTCAATATCCGAGTACTTTTGGTAGGCAACCTCTGCTTATTAGCGTACTTATCTTCATCAGCGCGGGCGGAATCTGGTACGTTCATGTCAACCCCGGACGGGTTCCTGGGTTTTTAAAATTTCAGTTCCGTGGAAAAGTGAACGAATTCAAACAAACTCAGTCCAAACGAAATGAACAACAGGTGGACGATTTGTTAGATAAAGTTTCTAAACAAGGTATTCAAAGTCTTAGCAACCGTGAAAGACAGATTTTACAAGATGCCTCCGGTAAACGTGGAGGTAAGCGATGAAACTGGGCGGTTCTTTTTTACCCCTAGCTAAGCTCACCTGTGTGGAAATTCCACGTCAGCCGGCTCTTCTGCTTCTAAGTACCACGCTCATTTTATTTATAGGCTCCTTACCTTTTCTGATCACCCATAGTTTAGGCGAAGCCGGAAAACTCGTGCGCGATAGTGGAATGGCCATGATGTTTTTAGGGAGCTTACTATTGGCGGTCCCCGCAGCCTGTAATGCAGTCAGTACTGAGATCCGAAGAGGTACTGCCGGTGCTATTCTCAGTAAACCTGTGAGTCGTATTCGTTTTCTGGCGGCTAAATTTACCGGCGTTTCCATGGTCATGCTAGTTTTTTCCGCTATGGCCACCATGGCCATCATCATGGCGGATCGCGCGGCCGCAATCGAATTTCAGGTGGGCTGGAGGTATTTAATTCCTCTCTATGTGGCCGTTATTAGCGCCTACCTTATAGCCAGCCTTATCAACTTTAGCACCCGAAGGCCTTTTGCTTCGACCGCCTTTTGGTGTATGGCCATTCTCATCTTCGGAGCTTTTGTGTGGACCGCCGTCATAAGAGAACTTCCTGGAGAAGTCCAAGCCCACGCAGAAATCGATGGACATCAGGGTCACAATCACGACGCCCCTCATGCACCAGAGCCCGTACCCATCAAATGGGCATTGATTCCAGCCTGCGCCCTCCTCACGTTAGCAGCGTTGATGATTCAATCTCTGGCCTTGCTCTGCGCATTGAAATTGGGAGTGGTTCCTTCCCTTTCAGTATGTAGCGGTTTCTTTTTGGTCGGACTAATGTCGGATTATCTTTTGGCCGTTAGAGCCGAAGACGCGTTGTGGGCCAAAATTGTTTATTGGATTTTGCCTAACTGGCAGCATTTTTGGATGGCGGACGCACTCACTGGCGGAGGCCAAGTACCCTGGATCTATGTAGCACAAGCCGCCGTCTATGCCTTGGCATGGACCGGAGGAATTTTATCGATCGCTTTTGGAATTTTTGACCGGATGGAGGTTTGCTGATATGTCGGAAGAACCCGTAGTTTATACCCAAAACCTCCAGAAGATTTTCAAAGACTTCTGGCGCAGGCCCCGCGCACGCGCTGTGGATGGCATCGATCTCACGCTTCATAAAGGTGAAGTATATGGGCTTTTAGGCCCCAATGGGTCCGGAAAAAGTACCACGATTAAAGTGTTACTGGGCCTGCTCCATCCGGATGGCGGAGAGGTCAAAGTTCTCGGAAAACCTCCACGAGATGTGGAAGTGAAAAAACGCGTGGGTTATCTGCCGGAAGAATCTTATTTATACCCTTATTTGGATGCACGTGAAACCTTGCGCTTTTATGCCGCCCTCTTCGGTCTGCATGGAGCCGCTAGGGAAGAACGTATCGATGAACTTCTGGAAATGGTGGGTCTTTCGCATACAGGTCGCAGACGGGTAGGTGAATTTTCTAAAGGAATGGCCAGACGTATTGGTCTTGCACAAGCCCTCATCAATGATCCGGATCTGGTTATTTTGGATGAGCCCACGTCAGGTTTGGATCCCTTAGGTACACGACAAGTAAAGGACATTGTCAGCGCTCTAGCAAAAAAAGGTAAAACCGTTTTACTAAGTTCACATTTATTAGCCGACGTCGAAGATGTCTGCGAACGAATTACTATTCTGTACGGAGGTAAAGTGCAAGCCAGCGGACCTATCCGCGAGCTTCTACAAGTGGCCAACCATTTACAAATCCGCATAAAAGATCTAGATGAAAATCAACGCACGCGTCTATTAGACACCCTAGAAGAACAGCTTGGACAACGACCCACGCTTGAGCCCTCCCGTAAAGATTTGGAATCGTTCTTCCTAGAAGTAGTGGCACAAGCCCGCCGCGAAAGTGGCGAAGGGAGCGGTACCCGAGAGGAAGGCCAATTGGCGAGCTTCCTTATGGAATCCGCTGTAGAAGATGAAAGTTTGAAGATGGTAGATAGGGGCACAAAATTATGATTTTACGCCTTTTCTCTTGCTGCCAAATCCCAACTACCCTCTCCCAATTTGAAACGTCTAACTCCTGAAATGCGTAGTATTCTACCTATATACAAGCTGACCCTCCGCTCCATTTTACGGGAACGGGTTGCCCTGTCCATGCTCGCCCTACTCGCCTTAGTACTCCTTCTGTTACCGGCAGGACTGGAAACGGATGGTACAATCCAAGGCGCGTTACGCATGCATATTCGTTACAGCTTGGGCTTTTCATCTTTTCTTCTCGCCGCCATGACCATCTGGGTCTCTTGTGCGGCTGTTGCAGGAGACCTTTCGAGCAAACGCCTGCAGATGGTACTCACCAAACCTGTTTCACGAACAGAAATTTGGTGGGGTAAATGGCTGGCAGTGGTAACCTTGGTCAGTTGTTTGCTTCTGATCTGTGGAGGGGTTACCTATCTACGAATTCAACGAATGATTCATGCGGAGGGGTTGAGTCCTGATGAAAAAGCAAAAGTTTACTCACAACAACTAACGTCCCGCAGGCCAGTGGCCCCCCTGAAAGAGGATTTCAGCGAAAAAGCTAAGGAACTAGCTGACGAACAAATCGCATCTGGAGCCGTTCCGCCTAGTTTCCCTAAAGATGCCGTAATTTCAGAAATGAAGCGTTTACTTTTGGTAGGCAGCTATGCCGCCTCAGCCGGCGAGTCCGCCAGTTGGACCTTCCAGCTAAAAAAACCTCTTCAAGCCGGACAAACCATCCAGCTAGGCTACGAGTACGATGGTTCCGCTATGGGGGTAAGTCAAATACCCGGGGTCTGGAAACTGGGTACAGAAGAGGCCACGAGCGTTTTCATAAAAGAAACGTTTGAAACGCCTTACGGTGAGAAAGTGATTCCTATACAGGTCAGTCCTGAAATGGCGGGCGCGAAAATCCTGACTCTCTCTTTTGAAAATTTGAATAAAGAAGGCGGACGGGTCTTTTTCAAAACAGATAAGGGTGTACGGATCTTTTTTCAAGCGGGGGGATTTATACTGAACCTTTTCAGGGCCCTGTTGTTGCTATCCGGCCTCTTGGCGATTTTAGCCGCCATCGGAGTCAGTGCAGGATCAATTTTCTCTCTACCTGTAGCCTGTTACGACTCGGCGGTTGTGCTCATGCTGCAAGCCTTCTCGGGTATTGTGGAAGAAGTTGTGGAGGCGGGTCCCGAACAGCGACAGGAAGAGCAAAGTGTTCTTTCTTACGGAATCAATCAGTTTCAATATCGGGTATATCAGGGCATACTCATCGGTTTAAAACCCTTGCAAGTCGAAAGCCCTCTCGGACGGGTTTCGCGTGGAGTACTTATTTCCCCGGTCGAGCTTCTTAAAATCTTTTGCTTACGATTTGCCCCTGTTATTCTTTTAATTAGTGGCGGTGGAATCCTGCTGTTTTCGAAACGGGAAATTGGAGCTTCGGTATGAAACCTTCAACCTCTTCACGTGGCTGGATTCTGTTAGGTGTAGGCTTTCTTTTGCTTATAGGTGCAGGTACCCGTCATCGCAGTTTGGTTGAGATGCGCAGAGATCGAGACCTTCAACAGGTTGCACCCGAAGACACCACCCCATTGGTTGCTATCACCACAGTTGCCTTTGGTGGATTTCGCGGTTTAGTGGCCGATGCTCTCTGGGTACGTGCTAACAAGTTGCAAGAAGAGGGGCAATACTTCGAATTGGTACAACTTTCAAAATGGATCACCCAACTTGAGCCTCGGGTACCGGAAGTATGGTCCTTCCAAGCCTGGAATCTTGCCTATAACATTAGTGTGCTTTTCCCCGAATATGAAGATCGGTGGCGCTGGGTAAATCATGGACTGGATTTACTTCGAAAAGATGGCCTAACCCATAATCCAAACTCACCCGATTTGCATTGGGACATCGGATGGATGTTTCAGCATAAAATTGGCATGGAATTCGATTCCGCCCATAAGCTCTATAAAGAAAAATTGACGAAGCAAGTGGAGGCCATTCTGCCTGATGGACGTCTCACACCTGAAACACTTACGCCAGAAAACAGCGGTGCTATCAAAGAAATCTTTAACATGGCTACGGACAGTATATTGTCCCTTGAGAAAACCTACGGGCCTCTGGAATGGCGGCTTCCCGAGGCTCATTACCTCTATTGGTCCTCTGAGGGGATTAGGTATGCAAAAGAAAAAAACGATCGCAGCCTCCGCCGTATGAAAATGCAGGCCCTCGGGGCAATGATGAGGGCGGGACGGCTGTTAACGTCTGAAGATGGAACCATACGTATTGAACTTCCACGAACAGAGTTGATAGACCTCGTGCTTGTAGAATACGAACGCATGCTGGCCGCAAGTCCCAACAACAATTATCTCCAAAAAGGATATAGTAATTTCTTAAACGATTCGATGATGTTAAAAGCGGATTATGGTGATCTCTTAGAAGCCTATACCTATTATGAAAAATTAGCCCTCATTGAAGAAGATCTTGAACCGGGTAAAGAAAATTTTCAGGCCTTGGTTCAATATCAGCTCACCCGTGATCCAGCCGAGTTGAATTACAATCAAGCAATGACACGAATCATCGCCCTACTCACACAATCACTTGAATCCAACGACCCTATTCGGTCACGTGGATTTAGGCAGATGGCTGAGCAAGTACACCGACTATATTTAGAAAGTAGGATAAGCGATGAGCACCGTGCCCGAACCGGACTTCCACCCTTTGAGGGTATTATTTCACTACTAAGCGCCGCGCGGGAATCTACATAAAAGTTCTAAGGTTTCTCGATTCACAAACGTCTACGCTATGAACAAACTCCCTCCACTGGAAGAAATCATGGACTGCCACGCTCCCGCCTTATTGCGTTATGCCGAACGACTCGTACGAAACCCCCACTCGGCTCAAGATGTGGTCCAGCAGGTTTTTGTGCGGTTTTCTCGTTTGTCACCTAAGAAAAAACCCAAAGCGGGTTCGCTCAAAGCCTGGCTGTATCGCTCTACTCACAACCAAGCCGTAGATTTGATTCGTGCGGAGCAACGCCGGAAAAAGCTTCATGAGGCCCAAGGAGAACATAAAGACCTCTATCAACCGGAATCAAAGAACCTACACCGAGAACAGCAGGTACTAGATAATCTATATCGACTGAAAGATCTGGAACAGCAGGTCTTACTCTTGCGTTTACAAGAAGGTCTCAATTATAAAGAAATTAGTGAGATCACAGATTTAAAAGAGGGACATATCGGTTACTTGCTTCATCAAGCCGTACACACCCTATCCACTCACTTTGAGACTTCCGGAGAGGCGGTATGAAAAACGATATTCAAGACCCCCTCTGGACAGCTTATGCCTTGGGTGAACTTTCGCCATCCGAACAGGTAGAAGCTGAACGTTTATTGGTTGAAAACTCCGACCTTGCCTCTGAGGTAATCGCTTTAAAACAAACCTTGGCGTTTCTTAAAGACGAACTAGGGAAGGCGAGTGATAAAAATTTCGAACCGCTCCGACGCGAAGCCATTCTTCAAGAGAAGTCACACGTAAAATATATTTGGGTCCCCACGGCAGCGGCCGCCCTCCTCGCTGTCGGTTTTGGAATCTCCCATTTAGTGAGTCTGCCTCGGGGAGAACCTGCGTCTTCGGTCGTCCAAGAAGACATTTCAGCCTTCCAAGATCAGGATGAGGCCTTGGCCTTGGAAGCTCCCGCACCTGTAAGTGCTCCTGTGGAAACACGGGTAATGGTTCGGGAAGAAATGAAAGCCAAAGAAGATCACTCCCGACAGCGAATCGAAAAAGTGCGTCTGGATCAAGTCGAAGCGGAAGCCTCTTTGGATGAACGTCTCTTAAGAAGTTCAGACTTAGAAGCCGATGCCTTCTCCGTAGGTAGGAATTTGGCCGTTGCCACTCCCACGCCTACGCCCACTCCGATGCTCGAGAAAGAGTAGGGGCCTTAACCCCTTCTCTTCTGGACCTAGATCGCGCGCCACACGCGGGGCTAGCGCGTGTGGTACTCGTTGGAATGGCTTATCTTACCGAGCTTCGGCGATCGTGGTCTACGCCCGACTCGCAAGCAGAGCTTCCACCACACTAGGATCGGCCAGAGTACTGGTATCCCCAATGCCGTCTAAGTCCCCTTCCGCGATTTTCCGCAAGATACGCCGCATGATTTTACCAGAGCGCGTTTTGGGTAATGCGGGAGCAAAGTGAATAACATCCGGCTTCGCGATCGGTCCAATATCAGACCGGACCCTCTCAACTAGGTCACGGCGCAGGTGATCATCCCCTTCTATATCAGCTTTAAGAGTTACAAAACAGTAAACCCCCTGCCCTTTGGTTTCGTGAGGAAAACCCACAACCGCAGCTTCAGCGACCCGCGAATCGCCCACCAAACTGCTTTCGAATTCCGCAGTAGCAAAACGGTGAGCCGAGACGTTAATCACGTCGTCCATTCGTCCGAGTAACCAGTAGTAACCGTCTTGATCTTTCCGGCATCCGTCTCCGGAGAAATAGATTCCGGGGAATTTCTGGTAGTAGGTGTGGCGAACCCGTTCATTGATCGCATCGCCATAGACGCCACGTAACATGCCCGGCCATGGAGCATCAATACACAAACTTCCGCCTTCATTGATATCGGCCTCGCTACCGTCGGTACGCAAAATTTTCGGCTGAATTCCAAACATAGGGAACCCGGCGGCTCCAGGTTTTGCCCCATGGGCACCTGGGAGGGTCGTCAGTAAAATCCCACCGGTTTCGGTTTGCCACCATGTATCGACGATAGGACAGTTTCCGCCACCTACCACCTTATGATACCACTTCCACGCTTCAGGGTTGATGGGTTCGCCTACAGATCCCAGCAAACGGAGCGAAGAAAGGTCATGCTTCTCAGGCCAAGATTCGCCCAGACGCATTAGAGCTCGAATTGCGGTAGGCGCGGTATAAAATACTGTGACCTTATATTTGGCGGTGATTTCCCAGAAACGGTCAGGCTCGGGCCAGGTGGGTACCCCTTCAAACATTATTTGAGTGGCACCATTGGCCATAGGTCCATACGTTAAGTACGTATGGCCAGTGATCCAACCCACATCGGCTGTACACCAGAACACATCTTCCTCTTTCAAATCGAATACAAATTTGGCTGTCATGGTCGCCCAAAGCAAGTACCCCCCGGTTGTGTGCATAATCCCTTTGGGCTTTCCGGTGCTTCCACTGGTGTAAAGAATGAATAAAGGATCCTCGGCATTCATCGATTCTGGTGGACATTCCTCACTCACATCTTCCATTTCGTCATGCCACCAGAGATCGCGACCCGGCTCCATAAAGAACTCTCCTCCACCCCGACGGTACACAAATACTTTGCGAACATCTGCACATTGCTGAACCGCATGATCCACCTTATCTTTAAGACCCGACACCTTTCCGCCGTGGTAAGAAATATCCGAAGTGATCACAATTTCGCTTCCACAATCTTGAATTCGATTCCGCAAGGCATCCGAGCTAAAGGCTGAAAAGACCACGGAGTGAATGGCACCAATTCGAGCGCAAGCCAAAAGAGCGATAGGCATTTCCGGAATCATCGGCATGTAAATCGTGACTACGGTTCCTTTTTTTACTCCGCGGTAGCGCAATACATTCGCAAATTTACTCACTTCGCGTTTAAGATCCGAATAGGTGAGCGTACGGCTTTCATCAGCATTTTCCCCCTGCCAGTGAATCGCAACCTTATCCCCTTTCCCGTTTTTCACATGACGGTCCACGCAGTTATAACAGACATTTGTTTTCGCACCGTCGAAGAATTTAACGAAGGGCTCTTCTTTTTCACCAATGGTATCGAAGTCTTTCCACATTACCTGTTTCCAGGTTTTGAACCAATCGACATGCTTTTCCGCCATTTCGGCCCAGTAGGCTTCCGGATCCTCTACCGATCGTTGATATTCTTCCTGATACGCCTCGAAGGAAGATACGTGCGCCTCAGCTCGGAAGGCGTCACTGGGGTTAAAGACTTCTGCATCTTGATATGTAGATTCTATTGATTCGCTCATTGTTTTCTCCTAAAAGTAGTTAAAATATGTGTCTCACCTATGGGAAGGTTCTACGAACCATACACAATGCATATTAAAGTTGCCAAGGATATTCCGAGTTGCAACCTCGCCTAATCTACTTTATAATGAGCTCATGATATCCGAAAAAACCGCCACATTTATTGAAAAGGTCCCCAAGACGGATCTACATGTCCATCTAGATGGTTCATTACGTATTCCAACTTTATTAGAGCTGGCTGCCAACCAAGGAGTTCACCTTCCGGGAAACTCGGAAGACGAGCTGAACGAAAAGGTATTCAAAGCCCAATACAAAGACCTTCCTGATTACCTTGCTGGTTTCCAATACACAGTTGCGGTCATGCAGGATGAAGATTCTCTGGAACGAATTGCCTGCGAGTTGGCCGAAGATAACTTAGCCGAGAACGTTCGGTATTTAGAAGTTCGCTTTGCCCCCCAGCTTCACACCAGTAAAGGTTTGAAGGTGGAACAAGTTCTACAGGCGGTTACGCGTGGACTTGAAAAAGCACAGAGCGCCCACAATAAGCAAGAGTCGGTTAAAAGTGGTGAGGAGTTACCCTTTCATTTTGGTATTATCGTTTGTGCGTTACGTTGGTTTATGCCGCAAATGTCTTCCTACTATCAAAACCTTTTTGACGTGATGTCCTATGCAAAAGAAAGCGCGGTTTTTGCAGCCGCTTCCTTAGAATTAGCTCGGGCATCGGTCGCCCTCCGAGATGGACAAAACCTTCCGATTGTCGGCTTCGATTTAGCCGGAGCCGAAGCAGGAAATCCTGCGGTCGATCACAAGGAAGCTTTTATGTTCGCTCACCGGAATTTTTTACAAAAAACGGTTCATGCGGGTGAGGCTTACGGGCCAGAATCGATTTTCCAAGCCCTTACCAGTTGCCATGCAGACCGACTAGGCCATGCGACCTTTTTGTTTAGCGCAGATCGAGTCACCAGCTCCCAGGTAAAAGATCCTCAGCGCTATGTGGATCAGTTGGTCGAAAACGTGGCCCGTCGCCGAACCTGTTTGGAAGTGAATCTTACCAGTAACCTGCAGACCCTCCCTGAAATGACCTCTATCGCAGAGCATCCGCTTAGACTCATGATCGAGAACAACCTAAGTGCTACCATTTGTACGGATAACCGTCTGGTTTCCCACACCACGGTTACGCGGGAATTAACCTTAGCTGCCGACCATTTTGATTTGACGGATAGCCAAATCAAAAATCTGGTTATCGCTGGATTTAAGGGCGCATTTTTTCAAAACGGATATAACGAAAAACGAAAATTTGTTCGTCAGGTGATTAACCGAATCAATCAACTGATGCCTAGTGAATAATGGCGGATGAATGATTAATAATGGCGGATAGCTGATGAGTGATGGCAAAGGATGGCGATGACCTAAGGCGGTCGTAGCCGTTTACGGCTTGGAAAGAGTAGCCTTGGTAGACTTTCAGGCCTTTAGGCTTTTGCCGTGGCGTAAACGCCTACAGCCACTCTTGGGAAGCCCCTTATTCATTCGTCATTAGTAATTCGTAAGCTTCCTGATACTTCACCAGAGTCTGCTCGATGACGTCGTCTGGCAAGCTGACCGGAGTTTGTTTGTCAAAGTTGATCGAAAGTAGGTAGTTCCGAACAAACTGTTTGTCGAAACTGGGTTGATCGTGTCCGGGCTCATAGCCTTCTACCGGCCAGAAACGTGAGCTATCGGGGGTAAGAATTTCATCTCCTAAAATTACCTTGCCCGCATCATTCAAGCCGAATTCAAATTTGGTATCCGCAAGTAAGATCCCTCGCTCGGCCGCATAGGTTCGAGCCATCTGATACAGCCCGATTGCGGTCTCTTTTACGACGTTGGCGTATTCTGATCCCAAAATTTCAGAAGCTTGATCCGGGGAAATATTGATATCGTGTCCGCCAAGATCCGCTTTTGTACTTGGTGTATAAAGGGGTTCAGGCAATTCTTCGCATTCACGAAGACCTGCAGGTAACGAAATATCGCAAACGGTTCCGTCTTTAAGATAGGAGACCCATCCGGAACCCGCCAAATACCCCCGTACAATTGCCTCAACCGGTAAAATACTTAAGCGCTTAACCAGCATGGATCGACCCTCAAGTTGGTCGGCATACGGCTGAACCTTTGCGGGCATCTTGCTCAGGTCTGCGGTTACAAAGTGATGCTCAATCCGATCGCCCAGCCACTCAAACCAAAAACAACTAATCTGGGTAAGGAGAATCCCCTTTCCGGGAATCCCGTTTGTCATAATCACATCGAATGCCGAAATCCGATCTGTGGCCACAAAGAGCAAGTACTCCTCATCCACTTCATATACATCACGGACCTTCCCACGGGCCAGCAGAGTTAAATCAGGGCAGTTAGTTTCAAGTAAGGCGGTTGTAGGTAGCGGGATTAGGTTCATGGTCTGCAGTAATTAATCGAAATCGAAATCGATATCGATATCGAAATCATATTTTTCCCCATCTCCCAGGTCAAGTCCTGATCTAAAGTTGTCACATTTTTTGTGGTGTTCTTCCATACTTCCTTTCTGCTAGTCCGCTGGCTTCGACACATTTTCGGCTCTTCTCTTCCCTCGGGGTACCCCGGGGGAAGAGAACTCATGCCGCTCGATCGTGAACGTCCCCAGGAATCCTCTTTTGTAAATTTAGGTGGGGTCTTCGGTAGTTATATAGTGACACGGCTTGGGTAACACTTCTCAAGGCTTGCGCTTTTGTGCGAAAGCGATTTCCAAGCCCATATTCCTGTTTCAATATCCCGTTCATTCTTTCGGCCATGGCATTTTCTGCGCAATGGTTCTTCTCGGTCATACTTACGATCATCCCTGCGGATTCGATCTTTTCTACATAAGCATAACTACAATATTGGCTCCCTCGATCTGAATGATGAATGGGATGATCACTTTTTGGTTTTTCTCTCAATGCCATTTTCAAGGCATACAACGTCTCTTCCGTACTCATCAAACTCCCTAAATGCCATCCTACGATTTTATGCGAATACACGTCGGTTATCAGGCTTAAATAGGCAAACCCTTCATCAGTTCTTATATACGTGATATCCGCAACCCAGATCTGATTGGGATGAGTCACTTCTACATCTCGGATTTTGTTGCCATATACAGGTAAATTATGAGCGCTACAGGTTGTTTGGGGCCCTCTGGGCAGGCGCGAAACCAATAATTCACGTTCTTTAAGTACCCGAAAGAATCGATCTCTTCCTATCTTTATTCCCGCTTTATTGAATTCAGACTGAAGCATCCAATGTAATTTGAGTCCTCCTATTCTGGGTTGTAGCTTCCGCTCGGACCTCACAAGATCTTCGATCAGTTTTTTATCAACTTTTTCACGTAAACGCTGCTTTCTCAATTTATAATAATTTTGACGGCTCATCCCAGCCCGGCTACAAATTTGTTTCACGCTTGCCCTTTTTCGAAGTTTTTTCTCCGCAATCCTGACAGCGTAATAGCGTTCTTTTTTTTAAAGTCTGCAGCATCTTCTCCCATGCGTTCACAGGCAACCTCCAAATAGGCTTCTCCCAACGTATGATCAATATGCGCATCCGAAAGAGCCGCTTCTAGCTCACGAATACGTTTACGGGCTTCTTGTATTTCATTTTTCTCTTTCATCGTTTCGATTCTTAGGATCCGGGGTTGAATGGCTGGGTTTCCATATTGGCCTATCCATCGCTGAATGGTCCTCGAACCCTTAATCTGATATGCCTTACGAGCTTGCTCAATAGAAGGAAATTTCCCTTCTTCAAACTCTTTGACCAGTTGTCGCTTGAATCCTTCGCTATATCTTATCGTTTCTTTCTTCATTTCCAATTGTCCTTATGGGTATATTAAGTGACAACCTATTTCAGGACGGGACCATTCTTTTCATCATTCCTCCGCCATCATTCCTCCGCCATCCGCAACCACTTATTCTCAAATCTGACTTTTTGCCTTGGACAAATCATCAAAGCGGTGTTAAAATTATTTTATGTTACAGTTATGTTTTCTTTCCCTAAAAGTTAAACTCGGGAGTCGGCAGATCCTTTTGGGCGTATTCAGAGGACTTTTTATAATGGGAGCGGGACTTACCCTCGCGCAAACCGATGTAGGGCGCTTCAAGGTTCCGGATATCGATGACAATGGAATTCTTAAGTCTTTGATGACGGGGGAAAGTGCCAAAATGTATTTGGGTAAGCCCATGGAAATTCAAAAGCTCGTTATTGAATTTTACAAAGAAGATGGCAAAACAGTGAATATTCGGGTTACATCACCCTTTTGCACGTATGATACAGGAACAAATGTTGCCACCTCGGATAACAAAATCAATATCGACGGAGATGGTTTTCATATTGAAGGCGTCGGGTACGTTTTCGAGTCCTCCAGCAGTCAAATGGAAATTCGTAGTAACGTAAAAGTGATTTTTAAAAATATGAAGATGAAGCCCCCACGGCCTAATACCAAAACCTATCCATGAAAAAACATATTCTAGTCATATTCACCTTCTTCTTATCGGTGTTGCCGTCGTTTGTCTATCCACAGGATGCACAAGCCGAAGACCGTATTACCGAAATTACCAGCGATAAACTTTTCTTCGATTACCAAGAGAAACAAGCGATTTTTACTGGGAATGTGGTGGTTACGGATCCTGATTTGCAACTAACGGCCGATAGGCTGGTCATTTATATGACGCCGGAAGATGAGATTGATAAGCTGGATGCGGAAGGGAATGTGGAAGTTAAGATGGAAGGACTCCATAGCCGATCCGGAAAAGCCGTCTATACCTTGGGTGACGGTAAAATTATTCTTACCGATAGCCCACAGGTTTCCCGTGAAGGCTCGGTTATGCAGGCGGAAAAAATCACCTACTGGCGGCTAGAAAATCGGATGGAAGCCTTCCCACGTGCACGGGTGATTATGTTTCGGGAGCCGGAAAAATAATGAGTACTGTAGACGTCCCAATAAAAAAAGAGCTAGTGGCGGAAGAGGTTATTGGAGCCCGAATCACTCCGGTCATTCACACCGAAGGTTTAGTGAAAATTTATAACGGAAAGCGGGTGGTCAACGAAGTGGATATCCGTGTAAATCGTCATGAAATTGTGGGATTACTCGGTGCCAACGGAGCTGGTAAGACGACATCCTTTTATATGATTACGGGGCTCATCCAGCCTAACGCTGGAAAGGTATTTTTTGATGATACTGAAATCACCAAAATGCCAATGTTTGAACGGGCCCGCCTTGGAATGGGCTATTTAGCTCAGGAACCTTCTATTTTCAGACGCTTAACCGTTGAAGATAATATTAAAGCCATTTTAGAAACGCTCCCTCTCAGTAAAGGAGCACAAAAAGAGCGCCTTAAGAAATTGCTGGATGATTTAAAGATTACCAAATTGGCCAACCAAAAGGCGTTTACCTTGAGCGGTGGAGAGCGTAGGCGCTTGGAAATCGCCCGTGCCTTAGTTACGGAACCTGCCGTGTTGCTGTTGGACGAACCTTTTAGTGGTGTGGACCCGAAATCAGTTCACGATGTGCAGGAAATCATTTTGGAACTGAAGGAGAGGGGATTAGGTATCTTGATTACCGATCACAACGTACGTGAGACCCTCACCGTTACGGACCGTTCTTATATTATCTTTGAAGGAAAAGTTCTCAGGGAAGGATCCCGAGACTTTTTGATCAATGACCCCGTGAGCCGGGAACTCTATCTTGGAGACCGGTTCTCGATGTAACTAACCCTAAAACCAAGGATGAACATGAACATACACGTTACTTGTCGACACATGGAAGTGAGCACAGCCCTGCGAGATCACGCAACCAGCCGAGCCGAAGAATCCTTATCGGAATTTCCGAGGGTTGAGGACGTACATGTGATTTTAGATGTACAACAAAAAATCAATCATGTCGCGGAAGTGGTCGTAAAAGCCAGCAACCATATTCATGCGGAAGCGACAGCAACTACCTCTGATATGTACGCAAGCCTCGATGAGGCGATGGAGAAAGTTCATCGTCAGCTTCGTAAATCGCGTGATAAGGTGCAGGACCACAAACATACCATCGGACTTGGCGAAGCCGAAGCTGGTTTAGCTTAACTCCACATACCGCGAATCACTTAGGTGATTCGCGGGTACGACTCTACAGTTATGAAAGAAAAAAAAACTACGGTTACGGTCGGAAGCTTTTTGGATTATTCCAGATCTTTTGCGCATTTGACTCTTTTATCCGGTGAAGACTATTTAGACACGGTGATATCTGAAGAGGCGATTAACCGCCCTGGTTTGGCTCTGGCGGATTTCTTTACCTACTTCGCAAATAAACGCATTCAGGTTTTTGGCTTGGCGGAAATGAGTTATTTGAAGTCGCTAAGTAAAGCGGAACAGGAAAGTCGATTAGACGGTTTGTTCAAACAGAATATACCCTGCGTGGTTCTCACCCGAAATCGAAATATAATCCCTGAAATGGAGCGTATGTCTCAGAAGTATAAAGTCCCTATCTTGGGAACGCCCTTAATTACTAGTCGTTTTATTAACTTGGCGACTTTGGTGATGGAAAGTCTGGTGGCTCCCAGTGTGAAGCATATTGGAACCATGATGGATGTGATGGGGATCGGCGTACTTATTGAAGGTCCGCCCGGAATTGGTAAAAGCGAGGCTGCACTAGGGCTGATCGAACGTGGATTCAGTTTGGTCGCGGATGATTTGACGGTCATCCACCGAGACTCCCACTCGCGCCTGATTGCTACATCTAGTGAATTGACCCGTTATCATATGGAAATACGTGGCCTGGGGATTATTCATGTGCCAAGTATCTTTGGAATGGCCTCTGTCAGTCTGGAAAAACGCCTAGATTTGATTATTTCTCTTTATCCCGTAGACCCCACTAAGGAGGGCGATCGGTCAGGACTTACCAAAAAGACCCGCAATCTCCTTGACATTGAAGTAGCTCTTGTAGAATTACCCGTTGCCCCCGGAAGGGATATGGCAGGGGTCATTGAGGTAGCTGCCATGAACCAAAAGCTCTCGTATTTGGGTCATGAAGCCGCTAAAGAATTTGACCAACATATGATTCGCAACTTGCAAAAGCGTCGGATGATGCAAGGGCCCAAACGATAA
>Ga0222651_1000568_pt1 | contig 22400 bp, 19 predicted proteins | sample AntAcemetagen369_FD_179855 | JGI IMG/M metagenome (GOLD analysis project Ga0222651, IMG submission 179855) | Saline water microbial communities from Ace Lake, Antarctica - #369 | ecosystem: Environmental > Aquatic > Non-marine Saline and Alkaline > Saline | place: Antarctica: Ace Lake...
CGGAAGTTTGAAACGCTTGGTACCAGGAGTTTTCCATTGGAGCAGGGGATTGGTGAAGCGATAAATTTACACAATGGAATAGGTAAAAAACGAAAGGAAGAGCGGGCGAGATACTTAAAAAACTATTGGGCAGAGAAAGCATTAAAAATTCCAGGTGTAAACATCCATACTTCGTTAAAAGCTGCTTTCAGTTGTGCTATAGCAGGAGTATCAATAGACGGAATGACTCCAAGAGTGCTTGAAAGTACGCTTTTAAAAACTTATAAGATTCATACTTCACCTATAAGTTATGAAAACATAAATTGTGTTCGAGTTTCTCCTCATGTTTATACTAAACCATCTGATTTGGATAGATTAGTGAAAGCATTAGGTGAATTGGCCACAAAATAAAGACACAAAAATCAGTCAAATTAATGGTGGAAAAATCTTATGACGCAATAGTCGTTGGTTCAGGCCCAAACGGCTTGGCCGCTGCTATTGTGTTGCTTCAGGGAGGGTTGAAAGTATTGCTGATAGAAGGCAAGGATCAGGTAGGAGGAGGGATGCGTACCAAGGAAGTGACGTTGCCTGGATTTCACCATGATATTTGTTCTGCAATTCACCCTTTGGTCCTATCCACGCCTTTTTTCAAGTCACTTCCTCTTGCTGATTTTGGCCTATCCTATTTACATCCGGAGATTTTGGCTGCTCATCCGCTCTTGGAGAGTGATTCGGTAGCCCTTTATTCCTCTTTGGAGCAAACAGCAGATGCATTGGGAGTTGATGGCATCCAGTACAAAAAACTTATCGCTCCCCTGGTCTCCCATTGGGAAGATTTGACAGGTGATTTTCTCGGGCCCCTTAAAATGCCAAAAAATCCAGTCAAATTAGCGGCTTTTGGAATAAAGGCCCTACAGCCAGCTACATGGATGGCAAAATCATTTAAGAATCCCCAAGCCAAGGCATTGCTGGGGGGGATGGCGGCACATAGCATTCAGCCTTTGAGCAATTGGGCGACTTCTGCGATTGGGATGGTATTAATGGCTTCAGGTCATGTGGCAGGTTGGCCAGTCGCAAAAGGAGGTTCTCAATCCTTAGCCAATGCACTTCTCGGGTATTTTGTAGCCAATGGAGGAGTGTTTAAATCAGGCTGGATGGTAAAAGACATTAATGAGCTACCACAAGCCAAAGCTATATTGTTTGATGTAAGCCCAAGACATTTGCTAAAAATAGCAGGAAATAATTTTTCTAAATTGTATAAATGGCAACTGGGCAGGTATAAATATGGAATGGGGGTATTTAAGGTTGATTTTGCACTCTCTGGCCCAGTACCCTGGCTTTCAGAAAAAGCCAGAAAAGCCGGAACGGTACATCTTGGTGGGAGTTTTGATGAAATAAAAAAGGCTGAAGATACCATTTGGAAAGGAGGATATCCTGATAATCCCTATGTTTTAGTAGCGCAACAATCCATTGTAGACACTACTCGTGCCCCGGAAGGAAAACATACTTTGTGGGCATACTGTCATGTACCCGCTGGAAGTAATCTCGATATCTCAGATACCATTATCCGCCAGGTAGAAAAGTACGCACCAGGGTTTGGGAAATTAATTTTGGCGTCAACTTTTATGAACGCGCAGGACTTTGAAGCCTATAACCCTAATTATATTGGTGGAGATATTAATGCGGGTGTTCAGGACATTACTCAAATATTTACCCGTCCGGCGATGAGGGTTTCACCTTATAGGGCCTCCGCAAAAGGTGTTTACATCTGTTCCTCCTCAACACCACCCGGTGGTGGTGTTCATGGGATGTGTGGCGTTTATGCTGGGAAGCAGGTGATTAAGGATTTATTTTGATGGTTTCTTTCACGCTTAGTCTTTTGCCAATTCAGGGTCTTTTTGGTGCCGATATAAGATCCATTGATTCTTTATTGAATGAATCTACGTCGGTTCAATATGATTAAAAGGCAATTTGAAGTGGCTAAAGATTTATTCGAAGAGTGTATACGTATAAATGCCACAATAGATGATAGTGTTAAGCTAGCAAAAAACCACTTTAATTTGGGGATTCTCCACAATGAAATGGGAGACTTGAATAAATCAATGGTAAAGCTAAATACAGCGCTTGATTTTTTGACAAATTACCCGAAACAGGGTTTAAATATAATAGTCAATAATCGAATGAGCAAGGTTTATTAGGAGATGGGGGAATTTGAGAATGCCTTGTCCAGGCACAAAAAGTTTTGCTAGATAGCCTATCTCTCACCAATTGGGAAAAGACCTTTGCACTGACTGGTTTGGCTCAATTAAAGTTTGAAACAGGCAATATTGCCGAAGCATTGCCGCTAGGAAAGGAGGCATTGAGTACAGCCGAGTTCCACAGAGCCAATTGGGATTTGAAAAAAATCACCGAGCTCCTAAGTGTTATTTATAAAGAGGAGAAAAAATTCGATAAGCCATACTATTGCTTTTCACAAACTTGACGGCTTCTTCAGCATTAACTATGTTTATGTGGTTTTTCATCGCTGTTATCATTTTTTGACTAGATTTCATTCTGTTTCAATAAAGCTTAATTTGATTGAGTGAAAGGCCCAAAATGTAAAAAAAGGCCCCATCAGCCCTTTTTGGTCAACATACGTTAATTTTTATTAATTCTGACTCCATTCGTTTGCTAAAGGATCTATTTTGTTATTCTTGGAGTTATAATCTTTAAAAATAAGTTTATTATTGCTTATTTTTGTTCCTTTAACCCGGATTATGCGTTAGCATTTTTAGTAGTCTGTCCTGATTTTTTCTCGGAAAGTGATTTTGTCATGAAATGTTTATTGCCTATTTGGGGTTTAATTATTGATTGAATTATAAATCACTAAAACTAAAAATAATTTATCATGAATAAGAAAGAAATAACCCTTCAGATGGTTGCTGACCGGGAATACGAATCGGTCAATCCTGAAGGGAATAAAGTTCAAATGGATATGTACAATGGCGCAGAAAAGAAATTTCAATCTCCTATGGAGTTGCTTCTTTCTGGATTAGCCGGCTGTTCGGCTGTCGATGCGGTACTAATGATGAAAAAGAAACGGAAGTTGGTTGAAAACTTTGAAATAAAAGCTGAAGGTATAAGAAATGAAGGGACACCTGAATACTTTAGATCAATCCATTTGCATTTTATTCTAACTTCTCCTGATGCAACTGAGGTGGAGTTTGAGAAGGTAATTAAGCTGGCGGTAGAAAAGTACTGTTCAGTTGCCTCGAGCTTGAAATCGGACATTACCTATTCTACCGAGTTAAAGAAGTCTATATGAGGGTAGTTAAAGAAAGTAGTATAGAAGGAATAAGAATCAGCTTGTTTGAGTGGAATAATAAATTTATTCTAAAATTTGAGTCAGGTAATTTGGAGCAAACTTACAAGGTTCCAGCTATGGATGTCCTTGAAGAAAAGGATTTAGATTCTTTAATGGAAGGAGATTTTTACAAAGAAGTGAAAAAAAGGTTTGATGAAATGCATCAATCTCTTCAAAATGCCACGAAAAATTTCTAAGTTTGTCTTAATTTAATTATTTTAAGATGAAATATTTATTTTTTGTGTTAATTTTGATAATTTTGTTATCTTCTTCTTGTCAATCAGATGTAAGTACACCGATTGACAATAATTTGTTATTATTAGATTCTATAATTCAAATTGTTGAAGCTGATTTATTACCACTAGAAGATGATATTATGAAATTAGCTACTTTTTCAACTTTTCTATATGACCAGTGGTATAATAAGTCATCAACAGTACAAAATTTTAATAAGAATAAATATGTAGCACTTCAAAATGATTTTTTTTATAATCCCAATCCAAATGGAGAAGTAAGTACTGTTTTTGTTTCACTCTCTTCAGAAAATAAAGATTTGTCCATTAAAGAAGTGTATTGGACAGATAAGATGGACAGTGCATTCAAGGATATTATTGATAATAGTTACTTGGTGAGTCAGGTATATTTTAATTCGGCCAATAAATTCAGTAGGCTATATCCTTCCAATGATCTGACCACTATCGATCCCATGGGAAGAGGGTGGATGCTTTCATTGATTGAACCAGTATACTATAAGGATGAATTAAAGGGCATTTTGGGTTTTGATATAACTATATCAGATCTTATTCGCAGATTCTTTAGCAAGTCAGATAAAAAATTAATCGTAATAGATAGCCAAGGCAGCATTGTGGCAGGTGGCGAAGAGGCAATAAAAGCACTAAATGTGCCACCAATAAAGAATCACACTTATCTCCAGACGGTTAATTCAGATAGTTTCCGAAAGGAAGACTTTAACCTGTATAAGAGCAAAAGTAAAGAAATTCGCAAAGTGGCTTCTAAATTTTTGTTAGAGAATGAGAATTTTCAAAGTTTCGAATTGCAGGGGGAATTATTCGAAGCTTACAGTAGAAAAATGGATGTTATGGGCTTGTATTTATTAGATATTCATGACTAATAGAAACAATATTCAGATTGATGATATACAAGAGCCAGCAGAACCAAAGAGACTTTGGTGGTTGATAGGCCTAGGCTGTGGGGCGATTTTGATAACCTTTACCTTGGCACTCTTTTTTTATAATTCCATATCAAATAACCAGATAGATAATAGGAATTTTTTTTTAAATAAACAACTTGAATTCGCAGCAAACGAAGCACAAGGGTATCTAAACAATCTTAATGAAGATTTGATCTTTTTTGCCAACAGCCAGGAGGTCAATAAACAGAGGGGGATAATTGGTCCGTACAAGGAATTAGATGAACTAAAGGCTAGCAGATTGTTTAACAATTACATGAATTTGATCGATACTCTGATTATTAAAAAGGGTGATTTTAAACAAGTGTACAGTGTAAATGAATCTAATCAGCTGAATGTAAATTCGATGAAAACGAATTTTATCGAAAATAAGCATGGCACTGAAAATTTTATAGTAACATCAGATAAACAGGATGTTATGCTTATTGTGAAATTAAACCTTAATAAATATTTCAATCGGCTGTTAGATAACTATTACCTGGGATCAAATACTGATAAATTGGTCTACAAGAATAACGGGTTTTTCAAGATCAATGGGGAAGGCCAGATATTTTTTCAAGATAAATCATTCAAGACGAAAATTATCCAGGAAATTGATGGGGGAATTAGAGGTAATTATTCGGGCTTTATTTCAGGTTCTTTTAACGCCAAGCCCAAAGAATTCCTTCTAGTACAGTATCCTTTTACCTTGATACACTTGAAGGACAAATTTGCCTTTGCCTTTGCTCAGGAAAAGGCCACCATTGATTCAGCTATCTTTGAAAACTATTTTCACTTGTTTATAGCACTGTTTGCTTTATTAATTCTGGCGGTCATTTTTATTTTTAAATATTTTAAAATTACAAGTGAAAACAATAGGTTTTTGGAGAAAAAACCTAATGATCTAAACCAACTTTTAAAACAACAAACCATATTACTTCAACAGTCCAAAGGATTTATATATTACCAAAATAAAGACGATATAATTTACAAGGTTAGTGAAAATGTTAAGGAGGTATTAGGTTACCATCCCGATGAATTGGTTAAACGCTCCCTTGAAGACTTCATAGTTGGTGGAACAGGCGACTTTTTGGAAACAAGAAGGGCCTGTATAGGGCAAAAAATGGAGGTTTATTCTTATGAATTTACTTCAGAAAAGAAAAATGGGATCTCCATTAGAGTGAAAATTTTTGAGAGATTAATCTACGATGAAGACTTAACTTTTGAAGGGTCAGTTGGGATATTTACAGATATCAACGCTCAATACAAAGCGGACCAGGAACTAATAAAAAGTGAAAACAGGCTGCGGTCAGTTTTAAATAGTTTGCCAGACATAATATTTATTTATAGTAACGAAGGGATATACCTTGACTATTATGTCCAACATGAGGAACTTTTGATCGTTCCTCCTAAAGAATCCCTTGGGAAGAAAATAAATGAGGTATTAACTGGCCAAGCAGGGGATAAGGCTATGCAGGCATTTAATAAAGTCATTTTAACAGGTAAAATGCAAACTGAGGAACTCGATTTGCTTCTTGATATTGGCAGAAGGTATTTTGAGGTGAGGTTTTTTAAATTGGATGAGGATCGGGTGATTTCTGTGGGCCGGGACATTACAGGACAAAGGCTTTGGGAGCGAGGTCTTAGTGAAGCTAAAGAAGCTGCTGAATTGGCGAATAGAGAAAAATCAAGTTTTTTGGCAAATATGAGCCATGAGATTAGGACACCTCTAAATGGCCTTTTAGGGATAACAGGGTTGTTATTTAAGACCCCACTATCAAAAAAACAACATGAATTACTATCGATAATCGGAGACTCCGGAGAATCGCTTTTAAATATAGTAAATGATATTCTTGATTACTCTAAAATCGAAGCAGGTAAAATGGATTTGTATCCGGTGGCAATGAATTTTGCTGCTGAAATGGAAAAGATCATTAAAGTCTTTGCGGGAATGGCGCTCCAGAAATCTTTAGCCATAAATTTAGAAATAAAAAAGAGCGTACCCGGAATCATTATTTTGGATAAAGATAAACTGGCACAGATTTTTTTCAATATCATTGGAAATGCTGTTAAATTCTCAAGAAGGGGTGGACAGATTGATGTTATTATTAGTGGGGAACTTATTTTTACCGAGAATCTAATCCTGACATGTACTGTAAAAGACAATGGAGTAGGCATCTCCGAAGATAAGATCCCACAATTGATTAAACCTTTTACACAGGCAAGTAAGGCTTCCAATGGTGATTATAAAGGAACAGGTTTAGGGCTTGCCATTGCCAATAAGCTAATAGAGCTAATGGGAGGTGTACTTCACATTGAAAGTGAAATTGACCAAGGATCTACCTTCACATTTGCGCTTATTTCTCAAGCTAGCGAAGAGAAATTAACCATTTTAAAGAATCCATCTCAGGCAGCTGAAAATCTAGCCTTTGAGAATTTGGCAGATAAGCATCCCCTTGATATTTTGCTCGTAGAGGACAATGACATTAATTTGAAATTTATGGTTATGCTTTTGTCGCAAATGGGCTATACCCCTGATGTAGCTTTAAATGGTGTTGAAGCAATAAATGCTGTGGAGAAAAAGAAATTTGATCTTGTATTTATGGACAATCAAATGCCAAGGATGAATGGTATGGACGCGACAAAAATTATTAGAACCATGCCAAATGGCAGAAAAATGATGATCATTGGTTTATCAGCAAGTGTATTCAAAGAAGACATCAAGCTGGCGATGAATATTGGAATGAATGATTACCTAACCAAACCCGTGAGAATTCAACAGATCGTAGAAAAAATAAAGAATTGTATCCTGTTAAAAGAACAGTCTGTTAAATAATTGTCTCTGTATCAAAAGATTCCAGGTAATCCGCAACTTTTTTCACAAACATTCCTCCAAGTGCCCCATCCACCACTCTGTGGTCATAAGAGTGGGACAAAATCATCTTGTGACGGATACCTATCAAATCTCCGGTAGGGCTTTCTATAACTGCAGGTTTTTTTGTAATCGTACCTACTGCCAAAATAGCTACCTGTGGTTGCACAATGATTGGTGTTCCCATAATGTTCCCAAAAGAACCAATGTTTGAGAGTGTATAGGTGCCTCCTTTTAGTTCTTCTGCATTTAATCGATTTTCTCTTGCTCTTAGTGCAAGCTCATTTATTTTTTTTGACAAAGCAGAAAGTGTTAATTGATCTGCATTTTTAATTACAGGCACAATCAGATTTCCATTGGCCAAGGCCACAGCAACACCTATATTAATGTTTTTCTTCTTGATAATTTTATCTCCTTCAACAGAAATATTCATCATTGGAAAGTCCTTCAAGGCTTTCGCAATGGCTTGAATAAAGAATGGGGTGAAAGTTATTTTTTCTCCTTCTTTCGCTTGAAAATCAGCTTTGATTCGGTTTCTATAAAATACGATATTTGTTAGATCGGCTTCCACAAAAGAGGTAACGTGCGCTGAAATGTTTTTCGAATCCAACATCCGTTGGGCAATCATCTTTCTCATCCTGTCCATTTCCAGGATTTCATCATTCTGATCAGATGGAGAAGGGAATTGCGATTCCTTCCTTTTTGAAACATAACCTAAGATGTCTTTTTTTGTGACCCTTCCACCTTTTGCACTACCGGATATTTCGGCTAATTCTGAAGAATTTACATTTTCTTGATTGGCTATACTCTGTACCAATGGGGAATAAAATCTTTTGTTCTCCAAGCCTACAGGTTCGCTATTGGACTCCTTTCCTAAAATTGATGAGGTGTACTCAGGTACATCCTGAAAGAGTTCTTCCCCGTTTCCTGTGGAGGGCTTGTTTGGTATATCAGTTGCTTTAGCTTCCTCCATATCCTCGAGCATTATCTCTATTATGGCGATTGGCTTTCCTACTTCTATTATATCTCCTTCCTTGGCAAGTATTGTTTTTAAAACGCCAGAGTGTGTGGCAGGTACTTCAGTGTCTACTTTGTCTGTAGCCACTTCAAGTACAGACTCATCTTGGTCTATCAGGTCTCCTTCTTTCTTTAGCCATGAAAGAATAGTGCCTTCCATAATGCTCTCTCCCATTTTGGGCATCACCATTTCCACTGTTGCCATAGCTTTTGCTTATTTTTTTAATCTCCCTAGCTATAAAACTAAAATTTAGTAACTGGTTTACAAAAGGAAAATCCCTAAATTTTATTTTCTATTATGTAATATAGTCTCCCTCAATAAGTTTAAAGAAGCGGTACTTGTTAATTGAATATTGATTAGGCGGTCTTTTGAGAGCTGTAACTTACGTGTCCAGCATTTTTCTCCGTCATGACAAGCGATCCAAACTAGTCCAACCGGCTTTTCATCACTTCCACCTCCTGGCCCAGCTACCCCACTTGTTGCCAACCCATAGGTAGAATTGAATTTAAGTCTAACTTGTTTGCTCATCTCAATAACCGTTTCCTCACTTACTGCTCCCTTTGAGGCAAGTATTTCAGTGCTTACACCAAGCAAACTCTCTTTGAAGGTGTTGTGATATGCGATTACTGATCCATTGAAATAATTACTTGATCCAGGAATACTTGTGACCACATGAGATAAATATCCTCCTGTACAACTTTCGGCAATAGCAATGTTTTCATTCCTTTGGATCAATGCATGACCTAATGCAGAAGCAATAGTATCTGTATTAAAACCATAAATATATTTAGAAATTAATGGCTCCAATTGTGTGATTTGATCATCAACTTCCTTGACAATAGGAGGGAGTGAATCCCCAAAACCCGTTAACCTCAATTTGACTTCTCCCAATGAAGGTAAATAAGCCAAACGTATATGTGAAGGCAGTTGATCCTCCCATTCAGATATTATATCTGACAACCAACTTTCACCTATTCCTATGGTCTTTATTAACTTGTGGTAGATAACAGGTAATTTATATTTCTCTTTAATTCTAGGGATAACCGCATTCTCCATAAGGTACTTCATCTCATGAGGTACCCCAGGCATTGACATCCAAACGGATCCAAATTCTTCAAACCACATTCCTGGAGCTGTTCCTACTGAATTCTGAATATAGGTACAATTGGACGGCAAATAAGCTTGACTACGGTTAGTAGGGGATAACTCCCTACCACGGCTTTCAAAAAACTTGCATACATCTTCAAGTGCATCTGGAAAAAGCTTCATTGATGAATTGAAAAATTCTACCAGAACGTTTTTTGTCAGGTCATCTTTAGTAGGACCCAATCCACCTGTCATCAGAATAATGTCTACTTTTTTTGATGCTAATTTAAAAGCTTGAACCATTGCTTCTGGGTCATCTCCAACAGTGGTTTTTCTTACTACTCTAACCCCAATTCTGTCCATTTCTTCACTCAGCCATTTACTATTGGTATCAAGGATTTGACCATAAAGTAATTCATCGCCTATGGATATTATTTCTGCTGTGACAGGTTTATGCATTTGACACGGTTTTAACCTTTAGTAAGTTCAAAATTAAAAGTTTCCTAGTAGCAATCTTGAATAAGGGGTAAAAATTATAATTGAAATAGCGAAAATCGCACTCTAGGCAATATTTTTTCTCTTATAGGTCACAAATGCATAGTCGAATTGGTTTTTTTTGTCTTTTCTATGATTGCTTGCTTCGGTAATCACCCAATCCTTAATGTCAAAATCAGGAAAAAATGTATCAGCCTCAGGTTTTGCTTCTATTTCTGTAATGATCATTTCTTGACTATAAGGCAACGCTAATTTATAAATCTCTGCCCCACCCAAGATAAAAATTTTTTTTAATTTTTTTTGTCTTCCTATTCCTAGGGCATCTTCAAAACTGTGGACAACTTCATGACCTTCGGGAACCTTATAATTGAAATTGCTGGTAATTACAATATGAGGTCTTCCTGGAAGAGGGTTTTTTAAAGACTCAAAAGTTTTTCTACCCATGATCACATGATGACCTGCTGTCGTGTTTTTGAAATGTTTAAGATCTGCAGGAAGGCGCCAAGGCAAATCGCCGTTTAAGCCTATCGCATTGTTAGTAGCTTTGGCTACAATTATAGATGTGATCAATTTTGATACGGTTATTTAAAGATTATTATTGAGCCGCTTTCATCGGATTAGGATAGTCAGCTAAATCAAAATTTGTGGACTGTGTATTGTCGATTTTTATAATTTTCATTTCTGAGGAACTTTGGTCCTCTTTGTTCTTAAAAGTCATTTCCATGATATTTCCTTCAGGGAAATTACCAAAAAAAGTACTGTTTTGTTCTTGCATTTTCTTGGTTACAAATGGACTGTTTTTACTCCAAAATCCTTCTAGCCCTTCAATAGAATCTTTGCTTATCCAATACGTTCCTTCTGAATCTTCGGCATCCATACGGAACTCTTCGCAACTATACCCTTGAATGTCTTTTGTATTACCCGTTTTTTCAAAGGTCATATTTTCGAATGATTTGTTAACCGTACTGTCAGCATAGTTATCCATCATTCCACCCCAGTCCATCCCAAATGCCATGCTTGATTTCTCCTTTTCATTTTCCATCAACATGATGGTGGCTCTGTTTTTATGGTCCATGATAATAATGGATTTCTCCTTTTCATTTTTTTCATCCGGATCAATGAATTCCATTCCAAAATAATCAGGACTTTCAGATAAAAAAGAATTAAATATCACAGGATCTTCTTCTTTTCCCTTTTCATTAGTACTCTTGATTTCCATCACTGCGACACCTGAAAACCTGTACTCGCTTTCTGTTTCAACATTCATGTTTATTGAACCCATGATTTTAGTGAAATCATAAGATGCTCCCTCTTGATCGGTACCAAGTTCTCCATTGCTACCACCAACATCATCTCCATAGAGATTTCTGAAAGTTTTTTCAAGCTGCCTTTGGGTCGCTTTCTCCACTTCTTTAGCGACTGTCCTTTCTACGGCTCTAGATACACCTTCGGATGCTGCTCTTTTTAGCTTTCTCAATAATTGGGATTGCGCATCAAGACTAAAAAAGGACAAGGCAATTACCAATAAAAACAATGACTTTACTTTCATTTCATACGTATTTTAGACACCATTTAAAGTTATGAAATATTCATAAAAAGTCCTAAACATTATTTTTTTGTATGTAAAAACCTAAATATCAAGTATGTATTCAATTATTCCTGCATTTTTACCCTTAGGTCTGGTTACTAGCAGAGGCACTTTGTTATTGATTTGAATCAGACGTTCCGCCAAGCTACCAATAAAAAGAGCTGTGGCAGCGGTTCTACCTTTGGCACCGATAATGATGATGTTTGCTTCTATTTCTTGTGCCTTGTTGATGATGTCAACGACCGGATCATCATCCTCATCTCTAGTGTATAGCGGGATTATTTTATGACCTTTTGTGTCTATTTTTCTAATAAACTTTTTATAATTAACTTCAGCATGCATTAACATAATTTCACTAAACTCTTCGTACGATTTACCAGTAAAGTGATAACCAGAAGGTACTGAAAAAACATTCTGACAGATTATTTCAGATTTCCCATCATTTTTCTCTGTTATTTCAATAGCTTCCTCCAGTGCGTCTTTGGAATAGTCCGAGAAATCACTCGGGACAAGTATTTTTTTAATCTTTGGAAGACTATTTTCTGGAACAATTAAAAGCGAACACGAGGCTCTTCTTGCCAATCGCTGAGTGATTACCCCTGATCCGTTAATGGATGTCTTTTTTCCTACAAGTATTAAATCGGCTGATTTTTCACTGGCCAGTTTGAGTATTTTTTTTGAAAGCTGCCCCTCCCTTACTATGAAGGCCGTACTTATATTCAAATCGGGGTCTAAGTTTTCCTTTACCACTTGTTTCATCTGACTTTTTCGTTCCTCCACCATATTGTCGATAAGGTTGGGAAATTCTGATAAAACATCTTTAGGAATACTTAAGTTTCTAATGATATTCGTAAAGTAAATTTTTTTGGATTGGTTGCTCTTTGCTATAAATGTGGCAAATTTTACCAGCGTTTTATCCATCTCTGATTGATCAAGGCAAACAATTATTTTTTTGATTTGATACATTATTAAAATAATTAAAGATTCTATCCGATAAAAGCTGTTTAACCTGGATTATGCAATAGGATTCGTGATAGCCTGTCCCAACCCTTATCAGGAAGTGATTCAATCATGGAATAGATCATCTATTGTCTATTTCGGGTTTTGTCTATTTTTTACGCCTGACTTTAATTGTCTACAATTTTTAAATTAGTAAAATAATTTCTTAATACAATTTTTTGTTTTCTCTTTTTGAGAAGATGGTACAGCATATTTCAAATTTATTTTTTTTTAACCAAGAATATATAAGAATATTTTCTGATTGTTCTCCGAAAGTGTTGTAATCAAAAGAAAATCAAGCCATTTGCAGATTGAAGCATAGCACTGTTATAGTGACAGAATAATAGCATCTAAATGGTTGATTTCGAAGTGATTCAATTACGAAATTGAATGGTTATTGTCTGTATCGTGTTTAAGTAATATTGGATTTTGAAATTTAAATACCGTAAGATGAGGTTTGAGGTTTCCTCATATTGATTGTATATTTACATTGTGGTTCGGGTCAGCGACATGTTCAAACTTCACAAATGATTAATATACCGAGTGAAGCACATTTTCAAAACCAGGCCTCATCTTTCATTTGGGAGACCTCGTACCTTTAATAGATGCAGGATAACAGTGGAAGGTTGCGAGAAAGGTGCAGCTCAAATCTTGTTTTACCGGAGGTTTGTAACACTCCATGATTCGGACCATATTTTAAGGGGACTGCTTGTCAGTCCCCTTTTTATGTTTTAGTACAATACTCTAAATCTGATCGTGCCGTGTATGGCCTTCAGTTCATCGATTACCTTGATGCTATAGGCTTTGTCTATATCAGTAATGACATAACCGATTTTCTCATTCGTTTTGAGATATTGTCCCACAATATTGATGTTATAATCTGCCAATATCTTATTGATCCGGGCCATTATTCCAGGTTCATTTAGGTGAATATGAATCAGCCTGTGTGCATCATGCAGGAAGGGCAGTTGTATGTTAGGGAAATTGACACTATTGTAAGTGTTACCGGTATTGATGTATTCAATTATCTTACCCGGAACAAATTGAGCGATATTCTGCTGTGCCTCCAAGGTACTTCCACCAATATGTGGTGTAAGGATGGTGTTAGGCAAACTTTTCAATTCCGATTCAAAAGGCTCTGTATTGTTTTTAGGTTCTTTTGGAAACACATCTATACCTGCCCCTGACAAGTGGCCTGATGTCAAAGCATCACGTAGTGCAGCTACATCTACCACATGCCCTCGGCTTAAATTGATCAAATAGGCACCTTTCTTCATCAGCGCAATTTTTTCTTTATCAATCAATAGCTCATTTTCCTTTCTTCCATCTACATGTAGGGAAATGACATCACAGGATTTAAGTAGTTTATCCAATGAATCTACTTTTGTTGCATTGCCTAAAGCAAGTCGCTCTATCACATCATAGTAATAAACATTCAAGCCCATATTCTCAGCTAAAACTGACAATTGGGATCCAATATTACCATAACCTATTATCCCCAATTTCTTGCCTCTGATTTCAAAACTGCCATTGGCACTTTTATCCCATTTACCCTCATGCATACTGGTTGTTTTATCCACCATGCCACGCATCAAAAAGATTATTTCAGCAATTGCAAGTTCTACAACCGACCTAGTATTGCTGAAAGGAGCATTAAATACAGCGATCCCTTTTTCTTGGCAGGTTTCTAGGTCGATTTGATTTGTTCCTATGCAAAAGGCCCCTATGGAAATCAATCTGTTGGCATTTTCTAAAACCTTTTTGGTGACCTGGGTTTTAGATCGGATGCCAAGTACAGAGACTTTTTTTATTTTTTCTGCCAATTCCTCTTCTGAGAGAGCTGAGCTAATTACCTCTACATTGTAGCCCTCAGCTTTCATTAGTTCAACGCCTATTGGATGTACATTTTCCAATAATAGAACATTGATACGACTTTTTGGGTAGGAAAATTTTTTGTTCATTTTATTCACATATAAGATTTCATCTAGACTCGGTGCAATGTGATCAGCCTTAGAAGAAACAGAAGGGCGGTGGATGTTTTCCGTAAAGGCATAAAATTTATTGGCCATGCCTGATGCTTTGATCTCATAGTCAGTATAACCATCTCCAATGACATAAATGTCACCTGTTAAGTTTAACTTCTTTATCGTATCAGGCTTACCATTGTTTTTTGAAAGCGGATTGTCTTTATTAAAACCCGTGATTTTCCCAGATTCATCATATTCAAACTCATTTGCGAATACATTCTCTGGTTTAATCCCGAAACTTGTCACAATGGGTGCTACAAAATCTTTGAAACCATTAGAAATTATATAAATGTCATTCCTATTCTCAAGCAAAAATTCCTTATTTCTTTGGAAGGAATCTGATACCTTTTTCATTAAAACTGAAATCAATTCAGAGATCTGGTCCTTATTGGCATTCAAAATCTCTACCCGCTGGATAAGACTCTCCCTAAAAGTGATTTTACCTTCCATTCCCTGATCGGTAATGTCCTTTATTGATTTTAACTTTTCATCTTTGGAAGGATCATCCTTTAAACTAATTTCACCTAAAATATCCAAAGCTTCTACCTTGGTAAAAGTGCTGTCAAAATCAATTATAAACTTTTTGGTGGCAGTCATTTTAAAGCATTTTTTATGAAGTGCAAAATTAATAGATTATCGGGGAATTTGAAGTTATTGATATAAAATAACTCAACTATAGATTTAAAATTTATTGATCATCAAGCAATCTCGTAAATTGTAAACCAAATTTAAGGTAGAAATTTTAAAGCTTTTGAGCTTCAAGCAAATTTAGAACATAAAACAAATTAACTTTGAACTCTTCGTAGTTAAAATCGGAGACTATTTTGAACAATGATCTTCCTACTAAATATAACTTTCGTATGCCATTAGCAATAGACAACATAAGGGTAGGCCGCGTATACAAGCTTGTCAATTATGGGGAAATTAGGTTTTTAGAAGCGATGGAGAGAACCGGAAGGGAAAACTTTAAGATGAAAGATTTAGATACCTTAGAGTTTTATGAAATTGAGGAACTTTTGCGTTGGGGAAAAGGTAAAGATTATGATTTGGACGAAGTCCGCTAATTGAGTATAAATAATATGAATGAAAATAATAGTTTGACAAGTGCTATTGGCAAAGCAAAGTGCCCGAGATGTAGGAAAGGAAATATTTTTCCTGTTTCGGTTTTTAGTTTCAGAAAATTAACTGAAGTTAATCAATGTTGTCCCAATTGCGGTGTCGAACTAGTCCCTGAGCCCGACTTTTATTACGGAGCCATGTACATCAGCTATGCGCTGTCTGTGGCATTATTTATTAACGTAATGATCGTCCTGAATTATGTGTTCGATGACCCGGAACTTATGGTTTATATCGTCTCTGTAGTGTTCTTTAACATTGCCTTGTTGCCTGTAATGCTCCGGTATTCTAAGGTTTTGTATCTATATGGTCTAGGTAAAATATCCTATGATCCTATGCAAAGATAAATGAAGCTATACTTTGATGTTTTTTTATGAAAAATTTATTTTTTTTTCAGTTAGTAAAACTTACTTTTGATTAGTTCGTTTAATTTATTCGTTAGATTTACTATTATATTATTATGCACCGTATATTGAATAATACCATCATCCCTGTGAAACCAGGGATTTTTATCAAGGATCCCTTAAGTTCCGATTTGGGCAAAAAAATCCTGGAAGAAAGTCTTGTTTTGATAGAGGAGCTTGGAATGGAAGCTTATAATTTCAAAAGACTTTCAGCACAAGTAGGCAGCACAGAAGCAGCTATCTACAGGTATTTCGAAAACAAACACAAATTATTATTGTATTATATCAATTGGTATTGGGGATGGCTCGAGCATAACCTTGTATATGGTACTGCCAATATGTACAGCCCCAAGGACAAAATCAAAATGGTAATAAATCTTCTGGTAGAAGGTCCTGCTTTTGATGAAAATTTATATCTAAACATAAATTTGCTTAGGAATGTTGTGATCGAAGAATCGAACAAAGCTTTTATGACCAAAATGGTGGGCAGTGAAAACAACAGCGGGTTTTTTGATCAATTTTATAACTTCAGTGAGCGAGTGGTTCAGATTTTCTCGGAATTTAATCCTAACTATCCATTTCCAAAAGCCTTCGTATCAACGCTAATTTGGTCATCGGTTCTAAATGCCTACTGTTCTAAGCACGTGCCAAGTTCGATCGAGGACAATTTTTGTGGTCAACATAAAGTGGACTTCTATTATAATCTGGTTTTTAATTCACTAATAAATGAATGAAAATTTAATTAATACACCTTTAAAGAGGTTCTTCAATCTTTTAAAGAATGAGAAGAAAGAGATTTATGCAATATATTTTTATGCTGTGCTTAATGGTCTTGTTTCCCTTTCTCTACCGCTGGGAATACAGGCAATTCTTAACTTTATTTTGGGAGGAAGGCTTACCACTTCATGGGTAATTCTAGTGATTATTGTAGCTCTTGGTGTGATATTTGGAGGCTTTTTACAAGTTAGCCAACTCTATTTATCGGAGAAATTACAACAACGAGTGCTAAGCAATTCTGCAATTGAATTTGCATACCGACTTCCAAGGTTGAAAATGGAAACCTTACGTGGGAAATATGCACCTGAATTGGTCAATAGGTTTTTTGACACTTTTAATTTGCAAAAAGGGCTTTCGAAATTGTTGATTGACTTTAGTACAGCCTCGCTTCAAGTGTTTTTTGGTTTAATACTTCTTGCCATTTATCATCCCTTCTTTATTATTTTTTCTTTCGTTTTAGTACTAACTATCTACCTGATTTTCAAATTCACCAGTCCCAAGGGAATGGAGACCAGTTTGAAGGAGTCTTCAGCGAAATATGAAATAGCTTATTGGTTGGAAGAAATAGCCAGGACTTTGGGTACTTTTAAGCTCTCAGGTTTTTCTCCATTGCCGTTTAAGAAGGTGGATGAACTGGTAAAAAAGTACATCACCTATCGAAACTCGCATTTTGCAGTTTTAATATTTCAGTTCAAGGTACTGATAGCATTTAAAGTGCTTATTGTGGTAATTTTACTAGTTGCAGGGAGCTTATTATTAATGAACAATGAGATCAGTATAGGGCAGTTTGTCGCGGCCGAGATTATCATTGTATTGATCATCAATTCAGTAGAAAAAATCATCCTGAGTCTTGAAACTATTTATGACACCTTGACAGCCACTGAAAAGTTAGGGTTGATTATGGACATGGAACTGGAAAGATCTACTGGAAAGGCAAACGTTTTCAATGGTGAATTGTCTGGGTTATCTTATGTTTTTAAAAACCTTACCTATAATCCTGAAGATAAGGAGTCAGCCATTTTAAGTAACATTAATTTAGAAATTAAAGAAGGGGAAAAAGTTGTAATCACAGGTGAGAGTGGCGCTGGTAAAAGTACTTTATTGCAACTTATGGCAGGATTGATGCAGGATTACCAAGGCAATGTTATTATAAATAAATTACCGATGGATACCTTGTCTCTCGAAAAGTTAAGGTCTTTAATAGGGGATAGCTTATCAAGGCAGTCCATTTTTCATGGAACTATTAGAGATAATATCACCGTCGGGAATGAAGTGGTATCTGAAAGCATGTTGAGGAATATTTTGGAAATTGTTGGCCTGAGCGAATATGTATATAAGCTTAAAGACGATCTTGAAACGGTACTATTGCCTGAAGGAAAGCAGCTTAATAATGCCTACATAAGTAAAATTATATTGGCAAGGAGTCTGTGTTTTACACCCAAATTACTTCTGCTCGAGGAAGAATTTAATTACCTGAACAAAGAGGAAGCTGATAAGTTATTCGATTTCATTTTTTCAGGACCTTGGACTATGGTGATGGTATCTACTCAGGATTCGCTATTGAAAAGAGCTGAAAAAATAGTGGTCATGAAGTCTGGTGAAATTGCTTTTGAGGGGGATTATATCGATTACCAACGCTACAAAAATTAGAATAAATAATAATTCAATGTTAAACATTTCTAGAAATTCGATCAAAGAATTAATTGATCTCAATTCCTTTGACAGCTATCGCTTGACACTCTCAAATAATCAAAGTCGTCGAAGAGTAAGAATATTATTGTATATGCTAATGGCTGGATTTGTCTTTCTTTTTTTGCCGTGGACGCAAAATTTCCGGTCTCAAGGTATGTTAACAGCCTTGAGACCGGAGCACAGACCACAAACCATTCAATCTATTATCGCAGGAAGAATAGAACAGTGGTTTGTGCAGGAGGGTGATTTTGTAACTAAAGGAGACACCATACTTTTCATCTCAGAGGTAAAGGAGCAATACATGGATCCAGGTTTAATCAGTCGAACACAGCTGCAGGTGGATGCAAAAGAATTATCCGTTAAATCTTATGAGGAAAAAATCAAAGCGCAGGGACAACAGTTGTCAGCTCTTGGAGAAAACAATACACTAAGAAAGGAACAGGCTCAAAACAAACTTCTGCAGGCTAACCTAAAGATTCTTTCCGATAGTATTATGCTTGAGGCAGAAAGAGTTAACTTTTCAGTTGCCCAAAAGCAATTCGTACGAATGGAAAAATTATATGATGAAGGCTTAAAATCACTTACTGATCTGGAGGCCAGGAGAATAAAATTGCAAGAAACACAGGCCAAAGCATTGAGCGCAGAAAATAAGCTACTTGCAAGTAGAAATGAGGCCATTTCCGCTACAATAGAGCTAAATGCAATCGACAATGATTTCAGAGATAAATTGGCCAAGGTGAATTCAGAAATGTTTAGTGCACTTTCCAGTCAATATGATGCTGAGGCAGGTGTCAATAAACTAAAGAATGAATTGGCCAATTATACAGTGAGATCCGGAATGTATTATGTGTTGGCTCCTCAGTCCGGTTATATTACTGAGGCTGTTCAGGTAGGAATTGGTGAAACTATCAAAGAAGGCGCAGAAATAATTAGTATTATGCCTGAAAATTATTCTTTAGCTGTGGAAATTTATGTAGCTCCTATTGATCTACCATTGGTGAAGTTAGATAGTAAAATCAGGTTTATCTTCGATGGTTGGCCTGCTATAGTGTTCTCAGGATGGCCGCAATTATCCAATGGTACCTTCGGAGGAAAAGTATTTGCTATAGATAATTTTACCAGCTCGAACAGTAAATACCGTGTGCTTGTGATTCCGGATTCCGACGAGGAACCCTGGCCGAATGCCCTAAGAATTGGCACAGGAGCGGATGGAATAGCCCTTTTAAATGATGTTCCGGTCTGGTACGAAATATGGCGTCAAATGAATGGTTTTCCTCCTGATTATTACACACTTCAGGAATCTAAAGAAATGAAAAAACAAGCAAAATGAAATACAGCATCGGTTTACTTGGACTACTTCTGATATTTATTGTAAGACCTATCAAAGCCCAGGAAAACATCCTTACCTACGATCAATTCATGTCATGGGTGCAACAAAACCATCCTATATCTAAACAGGCAGAGTTGTTTATGGAATTTGGAAAGCAGGAGCTAAGAAAAGCCAGAGGTGAATTCGATCCATTTTTATTTGGTACTTTGGATGAAAAGCAATTTAAGGAAACAGAGTATTACAATAAAAGAGAAGCAGGAGTGCTGGTGCCCACTGTGGGTGGAATAGAGTTTCATGGAGTAGTGGAGCAAAACAGAGGAACTTATCTCAACTCAGAAAATAGCATCACTGAAAATGGGCTTTATGCAGTAGGTGCCGCCGTAAATATTGGAAATGGTCTTTTTATTGATAAGAGGAGAGCAGCTCTCCGTCAGGCCAAAATTTTCAATTTAGCTTCTGAGGAAGAAAGAAGACATGGTCTGAATTTACTTTATTTTGATGCTGTGGTTGCTTATTGGAGCTGGGCCGGAGCTTTTGCAGACTTAGAGGTAAATGAGGAAGGATTGCAACTTGCCCAAATTAGGTTTGAAGCAATAAAAGGAAGTTTTGAACAAGGAGATTTACCCGCCATTGATACTGTGGAAGCTTTCACGCAGGTACTGAGTAGAAAAATTAAATTGCAAAAAGCCGGAATTATGTTTTTTTCCAGTACCCAAGAATTGAATGTCTTTTTGTGGGATGAAGAGGAAAGCCCAATAGATTTGGATCCATTGGTCAATCCCGAAAACCTAGTAAATAATCCTTATCAAGAATTAGATAAGGAATTATTCAGTCAGGCTATTATCAGTCACCCTGAATTGCGCTTACTTGATTATGATCTTGATTATCTGGACGTCGAACGCAGGTACAAAGCTGAGCAACTTAAACCTAAGGTTAAACTAAAGTATAATTTTCTAACCGAAACGTTTGGTGGATTTGAACAGGCTGGGTTTTTGGAGAATAATTACAAGTTCGGTATTCAGGTGACCACACCCTTATTATTGAGAAAAGAAAGAGGAGATCTTAGCTTGACACGAACAAAAATTAGGGACGTAAACTATAAAAGAGACCTTAAATTTGAACAGTTGAGAACTAAACTACAGATAGTTTTCAATAAATATGATGTGTTGGGAAACCAATTAATGGTTTTTTCGCAAAACATTCAAGGATTGGAGAGTCTGTTAAAAGGAGAAAGAATTAAGTTTGATCTGGGGGAGAGCTCGTTGTTTTTAATTAACTCCAGGGAAACAGGGCTTTTTGATGCCCTTTTGATAAATAACGCCTTAAATGTGGAGCGAAATATTGCCTTTTCACAGATCAGAACAGCAGCTGGCCTGGGATTTGAGGACTTATAATTATGAAGTACATTTATTTTTTAAGATGGCTAACATGGCCATTTCGTTATTTTTTTTCCCTAATTAAAAGAAAGCTAGGTAAACTCGACCTACTACGAGTTGAGGTATTTGTTGTATTGGGAAATAGCACGCATCTTTTTGTAAAAGGGAGGGTGGTTGAGGCCTACAAACAGAGCCAACCCTCAGATAAAAATACCACACTATATAATATACTTGCTACATTGAGAAGGTATGCTGGCAGTAGCGTACCAGATGCGAAGGTTGAACTAGTGGTAGGTGGCCTGAAAAAAAAATGATCACTGATGAAGAAGGGGTTTTCGAAATCCTTTTTGAACTTAACGATGAAGCATCTAAAGCTATAAATACAGTTCAATTATCATTGCTGCCGAAGAGGGGCTAAAACCAGAAGTAGCATCTCATACCAAAGAAATCTTAAGATTTCAAAAAAAATTATCCGCGTGCTATAATTTCAGATATTGACGATACTATTGTAATCTCCAAAGCTACCAATATTCAGGAAAAGTTTTGGCTTTCTGTTTCCAAAAAAACGTACACTCGACGACCTTTTCCTGGTGTTAGTGATTTATATCGTCTGTCATCAGCAAATGGAGATTTCCCTGTATTTTATGTTTCTAGTAGCGATTGGAATCTTTTTGACCTTATCCAAGGTTTTATGAATTACAGAAATATCCCCATTGGTCCAAGATTGCTAAAAGATCGACACATGGATTTAAAAAATATTTGGAAATCAGGTGGTGGTAGTCATGAGCATAAAGTGGAAAAAATAGTATTTCTGATGGACTTTTACCCGGAACTAAATTCCGTGCTTATAGGAGACAGTGGTCAGCATGATCCTGAGATTTATGCGGAAATAATAGGGAAATTTAAATTTAGGGTGGAGGCCGTGTATATCAGACAGGTTGGAGCCATAGATCTTTCCAGAAAAAAGAAATTGAACGTACTGCTGGATATTTCGGTTCGACCATGCCAGCGTTTTCGGTCAAATGGTGCCACTCTAAAAGATGCTACAAAGTAGTGAAAATTATTTACTCATTTTTTAAAATACCCTTTCTCATAGACTCCCCTTTAAG
>Ga0222651_1000570_pt1 | contig 22386 bp, 17 predicted proteins | sample AntAcemetagen369_FD_179855 | JGI IMG/M metagenome (GOLD analysis project Ga0222651, IMG submission 179855) | Saline water microbial communities from Ace Lake, Antarctica - #369 | ecosystem: Environmental > Aquatic > Non-marine Saline and Alkaline > Saline | place: Antarctica: Ace Lake...
TACTCTAGAAGTATCCCAAAATTCCGGGACTTTGGTAATCTCCTATATTGGATTTATTAGTAAGAAAGTAAATTACACTGCAGTAGGCACTATTGGGTCCATATCCCTAAATCCTGACGCACAGGAATTGGAAGGAGTGGTAATTGTTGGTTCAGGTATTATAGATTTGGCAGACGATAGAGAAACACCAATTGCGGTATCGACCATTAAGGCCAATGAAATTAGGGAAAAAACTGGTAACTGGGATTTGCCAGAGGTTTTAAAGTCTACCCCTTCAGTGCAAAATGTTAAAGGAGGTGGTTTTGGAGATGGTCAAATGTTCTTAAGGGGATTTGATCAGACCAATACTGCATTCTTATTAAACGGTCAGCCCATTAACGGTATAGAAGACGGAAAAATGTACTGGTCCAACTGGTCTGGAGTATTGGATATTGCCAACGCCGTACAAGTGCAAAGGGGATTGGGTTCTTCTAAATTGGCAATTTCTTCGGTTGGTGGTACAGTAAACATTGTAACTAAGACTGTAGATAAGCGCGAAGGCGGCTTTTTCCAGACTATGATTGCTAATGACAATTATATTAAGACTACTGGATATTATTCAACTGGGTTAATGGAAAATGGATTAGCTGTTTCAGCTATGTTGGGACATTGGCAAGGTGATGGTTATGTAGATAATACAGGAGGTCAAGGACAAACCTATTTCCTGTCTTTTGGATATGTGCCTAACGAAAAAAATATCTTCAATTTTATATTAACAGGCGCACCACAATGGCATGCAGCAGCTGGGTCCGATAACTTAAGGACTTTCTTGGATAATGGTAGAAAGTATAATTCATGGAATTTTGATAACGTAAATAGCCCTAATAGATTAAATGGTGGTGCTTATCCTGGCGGTAGAAATATCTACCACAAGCCGGTAGCCAACTTAAGCTGGGATTTAACCTTTAATGATACTGCATCCTTGTCAACAGTATTGTACGGTTCTCTCGGTAGAGGTAGTTTTGCGCAATTGATTACAGATAGAAATACTGGGGAGGCCCTTTACGCTAGAGGTTCAAATAACAATCACAACTGGTCTGGTTTGGTATCCAACTTCAATAAAAAGATAAATGAAAATCTTAATTTTAACCTTGGAGCAGATGTTCGTTTGTACAAAGGAATCCACTTTAGGGATGTAAGGGAATTTATTGGAGTTAATTCTGTTTCTGCTTCTAGTAACTACAATGGAGGGGCATACGAACTTACCAATTCTTATGGAGGTATTAATCCGTGGAATGTTACTTTTAACCCTAATGATGATCATTCGCAAAGATTTGGTTATGACTATGAGGAGGTAATCAATTATGCGGGTGTATTTGGCCAACTGGAGTATTCCAATGATGCTTTTTCCGCATTCTTTCAAGGGTCGGCTTCTACCCAAAGCCATGTTAGAACGGAATTTTTGAATGCGGCCAACGAAGGACAGGCAGACGAATCGGAAAAAGTCAACAATCCTGGTTTTAACGTTAAGGCAGGCGCGGCTTATAAGCTTTCAGAGCAAAACGTACTTTTTGTAAATGCTGGTTATTATTCACGTCAGCCATATCACAGTGATTTATATGTTGACGACAGAAATTCCAATCAACTCAATCCTTTGAGCAAGGAAAATCAGAAAATTACAGGTCTAGAGGGAGGATATAAATTTTTGGGTGATGTTATATCCGCTAATTTAAACGCATACTATACTATTTGGGACAATAGAATTGTTTATAGCTCAAATGATACCGTTAATGACAATATAGTGGACGAATTCACGCAGTCAAGTCCCTTAAAGCAGGTTCACACTGGGGTGGAACTGGAAGTATTTGCTCGTCCTGCCGACGGATTGAATTTTCAAGGATTCGTGTCCGTGGGTGATTGGAAGTACGAGGGAGACGTTACAACGACTACCTCAGATGAAAATGGAAATATAATGTCCACTGGTGATGTAAGTTATATCGATGGTGTAAAAATTGGTCAGGCTGCTCAATTTACTGCTGGAATCAGTGGTAATTATGAAATTTTCCCAAGATTCAAAGTGGACGCCAATTGGAATTTATACGATAATCTTTATGGAACCACCAATTTTGGGGACTCGGAATTTAGAAATCAAGATAACAGGGGGGCTATTAAACTACCATCGTACAATACAATTGATACTGGACTGTCCTATAAATTATTGGTAGGGAAAGAGGATAATAGATCTATTCAGTTCCGTCTGAATATAAATAACCTTCTTGACGAAGAGTATTTGGAGAGTTCTCAGGATAACGTTCATTTTGAAGCCGGAGATGACGTTTGGAACGGAGTAAATACAGATAACCGTGTAAGGTTTGGGTATGGAAGAACCTGGAACCTTAGCATGCGCTATAACTTCTAATAGAATTACCGTTCAATAATTAAAGACCCCCTTAACAGTGGGGTTTTTTTATTCCCAAAATTCCTTACATTTATAAATTAAAATATAAACTATGGAAGATTACGGACTAGCACATCAATGGATACTCTCCTTACACTCTTATTTTGCCTATGTAGTACTGGCGGTATTATTTTTGGCCGTGGCCAATGGCATACTGGGTTGGACTGGAAATAAGGATTTCACCTTGAAAAAGGATTTTAGAATTAGTCTATTTGCGCTCATTTTATCACATTTACAACTTTTGGTGGGTCTGCTACTCTTTTTTGTGTCATCAAATGGATTAAATGCCATTAAAACATTAGGAATGGGCGGATTAAACTCGGCTTCCCGCTTATTGGCGGTAGAACATCCCTTTATCAATATAATTGCCATAGTGTTTATTACTGTTGGCTGGTCCAAACATAAAAAAGTAATGGAAGGTAAGAGAAAGTTTAAGACTATTGCCATTTTTTATGGCTTGGGATTAATCCTGATTCTTAGTAGAATCCCTTGGGCACAATGGCTTAATTAGTTTGAAAAAACCTTTTTTAATCTTAGTAATTGTAATATGAAATATTTAATTGTAGTTTTCTTGGCTTTAATAGCTATTCCTGCGGTATCCCAGGAATTATCTCTTTTTAATGGAAAAGACCTCAGTGGTTGGACAATCTACGGTACCGAAAAATGGTACGTGGAAGATGGATTACTGGTATCTGAAAGTGGACCGGACAAACAATATGGATATTTGGCTACAGATAAATATTATGATGACTTTGAACTTAGCTTGGAATTTAAACAAGAAGCTAATGGGAACAGTGGGGTATTTATCCGCTCAACCATCGACGGCACCAAGGTTAGTGGGTGGCAGGTAGAAGTTGCACCTCCGGGGCACGATACAGGTGGGGTTTACGAGTCCTACGGTAGGGGCTGGCTGATTAAACCAGATCCTGAAAAAGATAAGGTACTCAAGGAAGGTGAGTGGAATACCATGAAAATAAAGCTTTCTGGTAATAAATTAACCTCTTGGCTCAATGGTACAGAAATGGTAACCATTACCGATGATAAAATTGGTGAAGGTAAGGGGTCTATTGCCCTTCAAATCCATGATGGAGGAGGTATAAAGGTGAAATGGAGAAATATTAATATTGCGTTACCGCAATAATATTCTAGTCAATTTCCTTAATTAAGTGGATATAAACCGGAAAATGGTCACTATATCCACCAATATAGCTACCTCCTGCATAGGTTCGTAAGGGATAACCTTTGTATTGGCCCTTGATATCAATCAGGTACGCTGGTTTATATACTCCGGCCTTCCAAAAGTGGTACTCGTTAGGGACTTTATGAACTATATTGGCGGTGAAATATATCTGATCAAAAAGGTTCCACTTATCGCGATAGGCGAGTGATCCCACTCCTTTTTTATAGAGCTTTTCCATGGGATTGTACAGGTCGTTGGGTTCCAACTCATCCACCTTTCCTTTGGTTTTTAATATTCTCTTAAAACTATCGTCCACTGGGTCGTCATTAAAATCGCCCATACTAATAATTTTGGCCTCTGGATTAAATTTTGAAATGGAATCTATTATTATTCTGTTTAATCTGGCAGCTTCCAATCTATTGGGCCTACTTCTGGCTTCCCCTCCACTTCTGGAAGGCCAATGGTTAACAATGAAGTGTATTTGCTCTCCATCCATTAGTCCTCCAACGACCAACTGATCTCTGGTATAATCGCGGAAATCTTCCTGATTAGTGAGGATTAATCGTAAGCTGCTAAAAGTAAAGGGAAGAAAAACAGCTTTTTTATATAAAAGGGCAACATCTATGCCTCGTTCATCAGGGGAATCAAAATGAATTATTCCATAGTCTTTACCTTTAATATTGGGATGATTGATCAGGTCCAGGATAACTTGTCTATTTTCCAGTTCACAAAGGCCAATGATGTCTGGGGAGTTTTGAACATCCGGACTACCTATTTCCGATAGCACTTTGGACATATTGTCTATTTTTTGATGATAACGTTCATTGGTCCAATTGTCTTTTCCCGTTGGAGTTCGGTCGTCATCAAAAGTCAAGGAGTCGTTGACCGTATCAAATAAGTTCTCCAAATTGTAAAAGGCCACAGTCCTTAATTTATAGGTCTTACTTTCCTGTGCTGTGGTGGAGCTAATTATAAAAAGGGACACAATAAAAGTGTAAGTGGTTCCCATGGATTACACGATTGATGAATTATTCTAGTAATAAAAAGCAACTTTTCTTGGAATAAATTAAGAATAATCTGTCAATAATTAATATCTTATAAGCAAATTGTTAAAATATTTCATTTCCAGCAATGAAAAGTGGTTTGGCAATATCCTTTTTAATTTTGAACGGCATCTGGGGATATGCGCAGGAGCACTACAGTGTTATGGGTATGGTAAAGGATAATTTTAGCCAGGAAAATATAGTGTTTTCTGAAATTGAAATTTCTGGATATACCCCGGTAAAACCCAATCCCACCGATGGAAAATTTAAGGTTTCACTACTGCTATCGGGCGATTATATAATAACTATAAATGCCCAGGATTATCTTAGTAAAAGAATGCCAATATCCATAGGGAATCAAGATTTGGATTTAGGAATTATTTACTTGGAACGCGATATTGTCCAAGAGAAAACAGACAACCTAATTACATTAACGGATTCCGATTTATTGGAGGATGAAAGTATTTCAATGACTTCGGGCATGTTACAGGCCACAAAGGATATTTTTCTGAATAGGGCGGCCTTCGATTTTGGTCAGGCATTTTTTCGAGTTCGTGGATATGGGGCAGAAAACGGCATAATTCTTCTCAACGGCATTCCCATGAACAAGTTGGGGGACGGGCGACCGCAATGGAACAATTGGGGCGGCCTTAACGATGTAACGCGGAATCAGGTATTTAGCCATGGACTACAGGCATCGGACTATTCCTTCGGAGGTATTTTGGGGACAACCAATATTAGCACCAGGCCTTTCTCATTTAGAAAGGGAATCCGTTTGTCTTCCTCGGCTTCCAATAGAACTTATGCCGGCCGATTAATGGCTACCTATTCATCGGTTGTCCCACAAAAAAATATTTATTACAGTATTTCAGCTTCCAGAAGATGGGCCAAGAAAGGTTATATTGATGGTACCTTATACGATGCTTATTCTTTTTTTGGTGCTTTGGAATTTCAATTGAATGACCAACACAGTATTGCACTAACAAGCATTTTAGCTTCCAACCGACGAGGAAGGTCTTCGGCCATTACCGAAGAAGTTTTTCAGCTGGCCGGAAATCGGTACAACCCCTATTGGGGAAATCAAAATGGTAAAATCAGGAATTCTAGGGAAAGAAAAATTGTTGAACCTATATTCATGTTGAATCACTATTTCAATTCTAAGAGTTTTAACTTAAATACGGGAATATCTTATCAGTTCGGGTCTAATGCCAAAGGCAGATTAGGGTATTACAATGCGCCCAACCCAGACCCGACGTACTACAGATATTTGCCAAGTTTTTATATCAATAGTCCCATAGGCGCCAATTTTATAGGTGCCAATATGGCCAAAGAAGGATTTTTAGAAAACCCTCAATTAAATTGGAACAATCTTTATAAAGCAAATTCCAGGTTATCTACCCAAGGGAAAGCGGTATATATTGCCTATGAAGATACCGCCGAGAACCAACAGTTACATTTGGTCACCAATGGCAGTTTTACCATAAATGACCATATGACATTCCATTTTGGCGGCAATTCTACCAGCTTGGAATCTGATAATTATGCAGAAATTAACGATTTGTTGGGCGCCGAGTACCATGAGGATATAGACTCGTTTTCCAATACAGAAAACGATCTTGATGGAAATCTAAATAAAACCACCGGCAACATATTCAACTATTTATATACTATTAAGGCCGGTGTATTTGATGTTTTTTCCCAATGGAACGTAACATATCCCAAATGGGGTGGGTTCTTGGGCATCAATTATACTTCTACCAATTATCAGCGAGAAGGCAAATTTAAGAATGAACGTTTTTTCAATACCTCTCTCGGGAGGGGTGAAAAGGTGACCTTTTCTAACTTTGGCGCAAAAGGAGGAATTACCTATAAATTTAACGGTCGGCATTGGCTGGTTTTAAATGGGGCGTATTTAGCCAAACCGCCTTTTTATCAGAATGTCTTTATAAATCCAAGGGAAAATAATCAGATCGTAAATAATATTCAAAGTGAAAAAATTACGACTACCGATTTTAACTATTTTATAAGACTGCCTAATTTAACAGGACGGATATCAGGCTATTATACGCGATTTCAAAATACCACCGATATTAATTTTTTCTTTGTGGATGCAGGGGTGGGCAGCGATTTTGTCCAAGAAGTTCTTACAGATTTGGACAAACTCCATTTAGGCACCGAATTGGGTTTGGAATATCAGCTTTCGTCTGCAGTAAAGCTTTCATTGGTTGCGGCAGTAGGTAAGTTTCTTTATGCCAGTGATCCTTTGGTAACCATAAATTTTGATACGGCAGGAGCTGAAGAGGATATTCTTAATCCTATAGGTTATATAGATCTGGGGGTGGCCAAGATTAAGGACTATAAATTGGCACAGGGTCCACAGAAGGCATTTGCATTTGGGGTGGAATACAGAGACCCCAAATATTGGTGGGTTGGTGCCACTGCCAATTACTTGGGAAACAATTATGCGGGTATTTCTACCATTACAAGAACACAAAGTTTTTATCTAGATCCGGAAACAGGTGTTCCTTTTCCCAATGCCACCGATGAAAATGTAAGGAAACTATTGTCCCAGAATAAATTGGACGATTTTTATTTATTGAATATGGTAGGAGGTAAATCTTGGCTAAAAGGTGGCAAGTATATCAGTGTTTTTGCCAGCATTAACAATGTTTTTGATGCTGTTTTTAGAACCGGGGGTTATGAACAAAGCAGGAATGGCAATTTTGGACAGTTACAACAGGATAATTTAAGTGGTAACCCATCATTTGCACCTAAATATTGGTATGGGTATGGACGAACATATTTTATAAATTTTGCAATTAGTTTTTGATTTTTTTGCATTTATAGATAAATGGTTGAATGGCAACATATGTGTTTGTTGGCTAGGTGATATAATTAGTTCCCTGTAAGTAAAAGGATAAATAATACAAAAATGAACTTTAGAATCAACCATATCTGTATTGTAGCCCTTATGGCTTTAAGTCTCCTAATGGCCTGTGTTAAGGGTAAGGATTTTAATGCCCCAAAAACCAATTGCCAAGCTGATCTATCGGCCAATATTACAATGGCAGAGCTTAAAGCACTTTACATTGATGAGTTGTTGCAGATTCAGGAAGATTGGGTTTTGGAGGGTTATGTGGTATCATCAGATCTGGCAGGCAATTTTTTCGGGACCCTTCACATACAGGACAGTCCAACAAACCCCACTCAGGGCCTGCAATTGGAAATCGACCTTAGGGATTCGCATTTGTTTTATGAAGTTGGTTCAAAAATATTTTTGAAAACCAAGGGACTTTATTTGGGTATGAGTAAAGGCGTAATTAAGATGGGAGGAGTTTTCAGTGCCTTTGGAAGCGCATCTGTAGGACGTTTACCAGCATCAATAGTGGGGCAACACCTAATTAGGTCATGTGATCCAATACAAGCATTAGAACCTAATAGGACAACTATTGGCGAACTGGACGATTCTATGATAAGCACCTTGATTCAGTTTAACGATATGGAGATTTTATTGAAGGAGGCAGGGCAGGCCTTTGCTGTAAAAGAGGAAGAAACCATAAGAACGTTGACTAATTGTGAAGATTTGGAACTGGAACTTTTGAACAGTGGGTATTCAGATTTTCAGGCTAATCCATTGCCCGAAGGTAATGGGACCATAACTGGTGTCTTGATAAAGGATAATAAGGATTATCAATTGGTAATTAGGGATACTTTGGATATTAGCTTTACCGCAGTACGCTGTGAGGATTTGGTGGATGAATTTACTTCAACAAAACTTTTTATTTCCGAATTGGCCGATCCGGATAACAATGCTGGTGCAAGGTTCGTAGAACTTTATAACTCGGATTCTGCTTTACTAGATTTAAAGGGTTGGACTTTAAGGCGATTTACCAACGCCAATACTGAAGTAAGTTCTACTATTGATTTATCGGGATTTGTGGTTCAGGGTAAAAGTACCTTTGTTATTTCGCCCAATTCTTCGGAGTTTGAGTTGGTTTATGGCTTCCAACCGGATCATTATGTTTCCACGAATAGTCCGGCAGATTCCAATGGTGATGATAATTTACAATTGGTGGACCCATTTGGTAACGTAATAGACAGTTTTGGCGTTGTTGGGGAGGATGGCACGGGAACCAATCACGAATTTGAAGATGGCAGGGCAGTAAGGAATGAAAATGTCACGGCAGCCAACCCGATATTTTCGTTTAGTGAATGGATATTATTTAATGATTCCGGGGAGGCTGGTACCATTGATCAACCTCAAAACGCTCCCGAAGATTTTAATCCTGGTATCAGGTAATTTCAATCATTTCAAATATCTGATAGTAATTTAACCAAATCCACTGATTTTATGGGTTTAAGAATGTAATTGCTAACTAAACTATAGTCTTTGGCCTTAATTATATCCCTTGGATCAATAGAGGAACTGATAATATAAATAGTTACTTGTTTGGTATTGCAATTGGGAATTTTTAAAAAATCGTCCAGAAACTCCCATCCATCCATAATGGGCATATTCAGGTCCAACAATATAATGGACGGTAGCTTTATGCCATCCTCGACCATAGTATTCAAACCATCTATAGCATCCTGCCCGTTTTTATATATTATTACTGTATCGCAGAAGTCGATTTCCTTCATAGATTTTTTGATTCCATAAATGGCAATTGGATCATCATCTATAATACAACTGCTTTCAATTTTTCCCATAATCTTTTGATGGTGTTATGCAGCAACAAAGGTTATTCTAAAAAGGGTTCCCTGGTCTACGGCACTTTCCACTTCAATTTTTCCGTTCATGGCCTCAATTTGATTTTTAGTTATGAAAAGGCCTATTCCCTTGGCATCTTCATGTTTGTGGAAGGTTTTGTACATTCCAAACAGCTTTTTTCCATGTCGTTCTAGATTGATTCCCAATCCGTTATCTTTAAAATTTAAAATGATGTCCTTCCCTACTTTGGTGGCATCGATCGAAATCTTTGGAGTTCTATGGAGGCTACTATATTTAATACTGTTCGTAAAAAGATTTAGAAGAACACTATCCAGATAGGCATGGATCCCTTTTACCGTAATTGATTGGTCTATAGAGATATCGCATTCCACATTTTTTTGATGCAGGAGTGCCCTAATGTTCTTCTCTACGCTTTTAACTATTTTATTTAAATTTACATCTTGTAATTGGCCTTTTGCCTCGGTAGTGATCTGGACCACTTCATTTAGGTGCATAACGGTTTCGTCCAAGCTTTCAGAGGCATCCATTATCATTGCTTCTATTTCCTTTTTTTCATTAATGCCTTCCTCAACTACCAAGTAATTGGATAACATGGAAAGATTGGCAGAGTGAGAGCGCAGATTGTGCGAAACTATATGTGCAAAGTTTAATAAACTTTTATTTTGATTCTTGGCCAATTCCAAAAATTCCTCGGATTTCTTTTGGGCCTCTATTTTAGCTGAAATATCCATGACCTGGGATATAAAATGGGAAAGATTCCCTTCTATGTCCTTAACTGCGGTGACGGTTAGAACTACATACACTATTTGACCATTTTTATGGAAATATCTTTTTTCCAGTTGGTAGGTATTCCCCTTCCCTTCTAAGAGTATTTGTAAATGTTCTAAATCATCGTTAAGGTCTTCTGGATGGGTAATATCTTGAAAATTGAGGTTTAATAGTTCTGTCTTTGAATACCCTAAACTAAAGCAGAGGCTGTCATTTACGTCCATCCAAGTGCCATCCTTCGCAACCAATGCCATCCCTACGGCAGAGGATTTAAAAGATCCCTTGAAAGATTCCTCATTTTTGTCCAGTTTCAATTGGGTATTTACGAGTTTCGTTATATCCCAATTGGTTCCTACCATTTTGATAATTTTCCCGTCATTATCCTTGAAAAGTCCGGCATTGGCCTTAATGTGTTTAACGGTGCCATCGGGATGAATAATTCTAAATTGTGTTTTAAAATCTTCAATTCCTGACAGTGCCAGGTCAAACTCTTTTAGACATCTATCTATGTCTTCTGGATGTACAGTAGCTTTCCAAGAATTAAAATCGCCCTTGAATTCCTTTCGATTTACTCCAAAAAGTGGGAACATTTGGTCGTTCCACTCCAGCTTATCTTCATGTACATTGTATTCCCATATTCCAATATTGGCAACCTCCGTGGCCAAATTCAGTCTTTCCTTAATTTGGGTATTCTTGATTTCCTCCTTTTTCTTCCTGTCTATATCTTGAAATATACCATAGAGACGAACGCATTTTCCATTAATAAATTCTGGCATTCCTTGGGCCCGTACCCACAGTTCTCTGCCTTTTGCAGTTATAATTAGTAATTCTGTATCCCAGGCTTCTCCGTGGGTTACGGCATTATGGATCAACTTGGTAATACTGTCTCTATGTTCTCCTTCCTTGTAGAAATTGATTCCCGTCTCCAAACAAGGGATATAATCTTGGGGCACTTCATGTATTTCTTTGGTAGTTCTGGACCAATGAATAGTATTGGTTATCATATCCAAATCCCAGCCTCCCATTTGTGCTATATTTTCGGCAGCTATCAAAAGCTCTTTCACCCGTTTCTCTTTGGTTATGTTGGTATTGGTAATTATTAACCCACCAATTTCATTCTCCGATTGTTTCCAAGTTTTAATATTCCACCTATACCATTGGCTGCTGCCATCGGGCATTATATGCCTTTGTTCTTCCACTATATTGTCCTTTAAGGAAAAGCTATTTTCAAGGACTTTTCGAAATAATTGGGGGGAATTTGGAACTACATCAAAAAAGGATTTTCCTACAATTACTTTGTCCGTTGTCACAAATTCTTGTTCCCATGGGCGGGAACAATTTATAAAACACAGGTTAAGGTCTAAGGAAGCAATGGCTATTGGGGCTTCTTCTATTGATATCGTTCTTGTTAATGTATCCAACATCATGTATTATTTTAGGGGAATTATATTGGTATTGTTTAAAAACGTAGGAATATACATATAAATTGTGATGGACATGAATTGAAAAGGCATAGTGGGTTTTTTTGAAGTCGATATGAGGGCTGGAGAGTGACTTAATTTTGGTATGGCAAAATGCATTTAAATTATTAGTAAAAGTAATTGTCATCCTTAGGGCAATTAGTAATGTTGGGTAAATATGCAATCTGCAGCTGAGGGTGGCCTCTTGTCAAGTGGGTCCATTTTAAGGGTGTTTGGGGCCAATTATAAATTGTTGTTAATGGTGTATAATTCAGGCAACCCATTTATTAAATTAAAGTAAATCCAAGCCAAGGTAGCGGACAGAACAGCCATATCCAGTACTTCTGGGAGAGACAGTTATTAATCCAGAAGTATACGGAACCATGGAATACAAATTGGGTCGGACTTGTTATTGGCCGGGTTCAATTTTTTTTATGGGATAAAAGTGATGGTTTTTTTATACATTTAACCATATGTAAAAATCCATGAACGAATTTTTCTTTAACGAAATCAGGAACGGGAACTTCGATGAGGTAAGTGCCATGTTGAAGAAGAATCCCATACTTCTGGACAGTAAGGACCAAAGAGGGTCTACACCTCTTATTCTATCTACCTATTACGACCAGGAGGAAATTACCGATCTTTTGTTGGAAAGTGGTGCTAAAATTGATGCTAAAGATGCCACTGGCAATACTGCTTTAATGGGCGTCTGCTTTAAAGGTTACACAGATGTGGCCAAAAAATTGATAGACAAGGGAGCCAGTGTAAACGAACGCAATACAATGGGAGCTACCTGTCTTATTTATGCTGCAACGTTCAATAGGGAAGAGATTGCCAAAATGCTTTTGGACAATGGTGCTGATGTGGCTATAAAGGATGTACGTGGCCTTTCTGCCTTGGATCATGCAAAAGTACAAGGGACTCCCTCACTAATTGCTTTGCTTGAGAAGGGCTAAAATAAATTAATGGATTTACGGGAGCAATTGACCCTTATTAAAAGAATTACAGCCTTGGCCGATATGGGCTTAGTCTATTCCCAGGATGACTATAAAAGAGACCGCTATCAGGAATTGAAAGAAATTAGTCTACAATTATTAAGCCTTGTTAGTGGCGCCCCCCTAAAATCGTGGCAGGAATTTTTAATGCCAGTTAAGGACTACCCTACTCCCAAGGTAGATATCAGGGGATTTGTTCTGAACAATAAAAGCAAAATTTTAATGGCAAGGAAAGTGCCGATGGCAAATGGGCCATTCCTGGTGGTTGGGCCGATATTGGTTTTAAGTCCTCAGAAATGGTAGTTAGGGAATTGGAAGAAGAAACGGGTGTAAAATGTAGGGTTCAAAGACTATTGGCCATATATGATAAAAAGTGTCATCCGCATCCCCCGCAGCCTTTTTACATATATAAAATGGTATTTCTGTGTAAGATAGAAAGTGGCGATTTAAGGCATGGTTTTGATATGGAAGGAGCTGCTTTTTTTGATGTTGACCACCTGCAGGAACTTTCAGAAGATAGGATATTGGATTCGCAAATAAAACAATTGTACAGACTAGCCACCCAGAACCATCCTGAAGAATATTTTGATTAGCGTAATATAAAATGGAATTCAAAGTAGCAATTATTCAATCTTCCCTTGTTTGGGAAAATCCTGAAAAAAACAGGAAAAACTTTTCAAATAAACTGGATTCAATTTCCACGGATGTGGATTTGATATTACTGCCCGAAATGTTTACCACGGGTTTTACCATGGATCCCCAGAATATTGCAAAGGAAGAAGGGGACAAAACGGTTATGTGGATGCAAAAGGAAGCGGAGAGAAAAAATGTAGCCTTAACCGGCAGTATGGTCTTTTATGCCGATGGTCATTATTATAACAGACTTTGGTTTGTGGAACCCAATGGAAGATCTAGTTATTATGACAAGCGACATACCTTTACCTTGGCTGGTGAGGACAAGATATATAACAGAGGGGGAAAGAGGGCTGTCATTGATTATAAGGGTTTTAGGATTTGTCCCCTTATTTGTTACGATCTTCGCTTTCCCGTATGGGCCAGAAACACCGAGAATTATGATCTACTGATTTATGTTGCCAATTGGCCAAAACCAAGAATTAATGCTTGGGACGCGCTCCTAAAGGCACGTGCCATTGAAAATATGGCATATGTAATTGGAGTCAATAGAACAGGGACGGATAATACCGGACATAATTATCCTGGCCATTCCACAGTAATTGATGTTTTGGGCAACCCCCTAGTTTTTTCGGAGGAAGAAACAATACTTTATGCCACCTTGAGTAAAAAACATATTTCCGAAGCCAGGGAGAAATTAAAGTTCTTGGATGATATGGACCATTTTAATCTAATAGGGTAAAGGTGAGTGGTATTTCCCAGTTAGCCCTTACTTCAACTACTACTGGGTAATAGCTTACTCTTTCTGGCTGAATTTGTTTGAGATAGTTTCCTGTATCCCATTTTTGATTCCCATTAGTATCGAAAATTACTCGTATTAAATAATTTGATGGGTCTATATTGTTGAATTCAAAAATTTGTGGTTCAGTGGCGAACAACTCTTTTTTTGTTTTCCCTTTCTCATCGGTTAATTGAACTATTAAAGGATAAGTAACCGGCCCCTCTAGAGTAAGACTTAAATTTCCAAAATCGGCATAGCTTTTGGTTGTCAATCTGTAGGTTAGCGTATCGTTTTCAGTGCCAAAAAAATCCGTTATAGCCCCTGGAAGTAGGTCTAGAACATAACTTTCGTTAGGCTCCACTTCAAAATCAAAATCAATTTTATTGCCCAAGGTATCCAGTTCCAAGGCAAATTTCAGTATGGAGGAATCTTTTCGAATCATACTAACTTTTGAACTGTCCATACTTAAAATTGGAGTATTGGCCCCAATATAAAATGGTCTTCCAAATTCTAGCGATCCTCTTTGGTTGGCCTGTAATATTAATGTGTCCAACGCTACTTTTTTAGTTTTTACGGTAAAGGTATCTATTAGCCTTTCCTTTTCATTGGACACTGTAAAAACGAGTGAATCAACTTTAAAGGGAGTAAACCAATAATTTAAGGTGTCTTTTTCCCGCTCTTTGGAAATTTTAGTTTTAACCGTGTCAGGTAATATGCTCAACGGTTTAATGGAGATATCCTTGCCATTGCCTTGATACCCAAAAATGATTTTGTTTTTCGCTGCAAAATTTGGGACTGAAACACTATAATCCGGTATTTCCTTGAACATTGTTAGCAGATAAACAGAATCTGTGGGTAGATTGATAGTATCCTTAATGAAGGCAATTTTATCGGTCTTTTGATTAAAGATGTTGTTTTTGTCCTCGTCTTTGACCCCGAACATGGCGTATTTCCCCTCTTTTAGATTTTTTAGGTGAAAAATAGGAGTACTGTCCAAGGTGTTTGTAATATAATTTGGTGGCTGTCTATAGATAATGGAATCCGTATAGGTGCTGTCTATCTCATAGAGCATAATACTTATAAAAGTATCGGCATTCTTGTTAAAAGCATCCTTCACCACTCCTGAAACCTTTAAGGAATCTATATAGTCGCCAGTGGAAAACACATATGTTAAAAAACTATAAGGGTTGCCTTCATTGTTGTCTATGATACTTTGACCAAAATTGAAGGTGTAAGTGGTATTCTCTTTGAGCGTATCTTTTAGGATGATCTCCACATATTTGTTGGCCGATCCCTGGGGAGTAATTATCGGGGTGTATTTTAAGGGAGGGGATACTATAAGCTGCTTTTCTATGTCCTTAAGTTTAACGTACTCATCAAAATACAATCGAATTTTATTGGTCTTAAAGTTTATGGACATATTCTTTGGCTCCGCCTTTATCAACTTTGGAGGTGTAATATCCTTGTCACCTCCAGTGGGTGTTCCTCTTCGGGCACATTGTACAAGGGCCGAGACGGTTAATAGCAAAAATAAAAACCCTAAAATGCGTTGGATCATAACAGTCATGAAAATGTTCAGCAAAGAAACAACTAATTTGTAGAATTGTAAAATTATGGTACCACGGCCATGGAGGCAATATAAATATTTATCCCCTTAGCTTTTGATAATGCCGTTGCACAGGCTTCCATGGTTGCCCCTGTGGTAATAACATCGTCCAACAATAGTACGTTCTTATCTTTAAATATGTCGTGATCGGATAAAACGTAGAGAGCCTGTTTATTTTGCCACCGGAGTATTCTGGACTTTTTGGTTTGCGTCCTGGTATTGGCAGTTTTAATAAGTACGTGGTCTATGTATTCCGCATGGATATGTTCTGCAATCGATTTGGCAAATTGAGCTACCTGGTTGTAGCCCCTTTTTCTCAATTTTTTTCGGTGCAAGGGGACGGGGATGACATAATCAATTTTTTTCAGGAAGTTGTTTTCCTTCAAAATATGGCCATACCAATTTCCTAAAAAGGAACCAATTTGCTCCTGATTTTTGTATTTTAAATAGTGGATAATACTTTTTACGATTCCTTTTTCAGTAAAATACAGGAAAGAACTGGCCTTGATTATGTTAATTCTTCCGTAAAAAATACAGTCAACTGGGTTTTCAGCGTTAAAGGTATATTCGGTGAGTGGTAATTGATTCCGACAAACGGTACAAACATGTTCTTCTCCTCTATATAATAGTGCATTACATCCAAAACATAGCCTTGGCACGAGGATCGTGTTGATATCGTTTAGTATATTTGAAATCTTGGAATACACAAATCTTGATTACTATTAACCTACTTAATACGCATGCTTTTAGATGGATACTGAAGATAACAAATTTAATTATAAGATAATACTTGCCGCTTTGGCAGCTATTATATTAGGTATTTTGATTGCCTTCTATTATAGTTATGCCCAATCCACAAGCCGTATCAGTTTTTTGGAGCAAGAGAAAGAATTGTTGGTCAAGGACCTTACCTTAATGAAATCTGATGTAGACCGACTTTCAGCTCTCAATGAAGTTAACGAAATTGAATTACAGGATTCTAGATATAAGGTTCAACAATTACAGGATTCCGTGGGGCGTTTGAACTTTACGGTTGAAAAGTTAAGGGAGTATAGGACCGAACTTAGAAAACTCGAAGCCAAGAATGATAGCCTAAAGCTTAAAAATAATTTCCTAAAATATAACAACATGCTCCTTGGTAGCAAATATGAGGAAACCAGGAAGATGATAGAAGAACTTAGGGGGAAGAGCAGCTCATTGGCGGAAGCCGAAGCCTTACTAAGGAGGAAGAACAAAGAACTTAGTCAGGAACTTAAAACGAAAAGCTACCTTAAATTGGAAAATTCAGAGGGTAGTGGGTTTAGGTTTAGAAGTGGAAAACATATTAAGACCAATAAGGCCAATATCATATCCAAGCTAAGAGGATGTGTTACTATTATGGGGAATCCCAATTCCAAAAATGAAGAAAGGGTAATTTACTTTCAGTTCTTAGGGCCAAATATGGGTGTGATCGAGGATAATGCCAACACCATTTCCGTTAATGGCAATGTTTATAGTAAACGTGTGGAACTAGTTTTTATGGGCCAGGAGTTTAGCGTTTGCGACGCAATATCAGTACCTGAAGGATCTTTGGGCGAAGGAACCTACACCCTTAATGTTTTCGAGAATGAAAAATTATTGGCAACTTCCGAATTTCAATTAAAATAAATCACCACCTTTTATACTATTATTATATTTTTGCCAAATGGTGAAACAAGAAGACGATTTTAAAAAAGTAATCTCGCATGCAAAGGAGTATGGATACGTTTTCCAGTCCAGCGAAATTTACGACGGACTAAGTGCTGTATACGATTATGCCCAAAACGGTGCCGAGTTAAAAAAGAATATCCGTGAATATTGGTGGAAGGCCATGGTGCAGATGAACGATAATATTGTGGGACTGGATACTGCAATATTTATGCATCCTACGGTATGGAAGGCCTCCGGACATGTGGACGCCTTTAATGATCCATTGATCGACAACAAAGATTCCAAAAAAAGATATCGTGCCGATGTTCTGGTGGAAGATTATACCGCTAAAATTGAAGCTAAAATAGATAAGGAAGTAGCCAAGGCAGAAAAGCGTTTTGGCGAGTCTTTCGATAAAAAGCAATTTTTGGAAACCAATCCAAGAGTGGTAGGCTACCAAGAACAGATAACGACCATATTGAAACGATTGGGAAAATCATTGGAGAATGAGGATTTGGTCGATGTAAAGAATTTGATCGAAGAATTGGAAATTGCCTGTCCACTATCCGGATCAAGGAACTGGACAGATGTAAAGCAATTTAATCTAATGTTCGGTACCAAATTGGGAGCTTCTGCCGATAGTGCCATGGATCTTTATCTAAGACCAGAAACTGCCCAAGGTATTTTTGTAAACTTCTTAAATGTCCAAAAGACAGGAAGAATGAAAATCCCGTTCGGTATTGCCCAAGTAGGTAAGGCCTTTAGGAACGAAATAGTTGCAAGACAGTTTATCTTTCGTCAAAGGGAGTTTGAACAAATGGAAATGCAATTTTTTATTCGTCCCGGCACCCAACAGGAATGGTATGAAACTTGGAAGGAAAAAAGGATGGCCTGGCATTTGTCTTTGGGATTAGGTGCAGAAAACTACAGATTCCACGACCATGAGAAATTGGCACATTACGCTGATGCGGCGGCCGATATAGAGTTTAAATTTCCATTTGGTTTTAAAGAGTTGGAAGGAATCCATTCCAGGACAGATTTTGACCTTAGTAGCCACGAAAAATACTCTGGAAAAAAATTACAATATTTTGATCCGGAACTTAACGAAAGCTATGTGCCCTATGTAGTTGAAACTTCTATAGGTTTAGATCGCATGTTTTTAGCTGTATTTTCAAATTCCTTGGTAGAAGAGGAATTAGAGAACAATACTACTAGAACAGTACTTAAATTACCTGCGGTTTTGGCCCCGACCAAGGCAGCAGTTTTTCCATTGGTGAAGAAGGACGGTTTACCTGAATTGGCACAAGAGATCATTGATGATCTTAAATGGGATTTTAATGTGGTATATGATGAAAAAGATGCTGTAGGTCGCCGTTACAGAAGGCAGGATGCCAATGGTACTCCATTTTGTATTACTGTGGACCACCAATCCTTAGAGGATAAAACGGTAACCATACGCCAAAGGGATACCATGGAGCAACAACGCGTTGCAATCGCTGAAGTAAAAGGTATTATCCATAAGGAGGTTGATATGAAAGGTTGGTTGAAAAGAATGGAATAGTTCTGTAATCTACAATAAATTAAAGGTCCAATATATTAAGGTATTGGACCTTTTTTCGTTTATAGTGAATACCCTAATCGTAAACTGCTATAGAAATTTCTGTCGTTCCCAGGGTAATAATACCTAGGCTCGGCACCTCCAAATCCTGTAGTGTTTATAAGTACGGATTGTGCATAGTTGACATCGAAGATATTGTTGATGCCAAAAGCGATGTCCATAGACAGATTTTTCCCCAATAGGCTTTTATATCCCACTTTACTGTTAAATACATTAAATGCTGAACTTGAAAGGCTATTGGCATCGGTTAAGGGAATTTCACCTACATATTGATGGGTGGAATACCAATAGAACTTATTGTTAAATTGGGCCTGCAAACCAGAATTCAATCTGTGTTTTGGAACCCCTGTCAAAGGATTTCCGGAGTAATTGTTGTCCTCGTCCACAAAGGTTACAAAACTGTGGTCGTTAAAAGTATAGCTAATAAAGGGGGTCAGCCTAAGTTTCGAACTTATATCCAGATTGTATTCGGTTTCCAATTCCAGACCCTGATGTTGGGTCCTGCCTGCATTTTTACCCACATATTGATCCTCGCCAACCCTTTGTGCCACTAGGAGGTTTTTGATGTCCATTCTGTAAATGGCTATGTTGAGGTTCAATTTTCTATCCAGCAGAAGTAACCTGGAACCAATTTCATAGTTCGTACCTGTTTCTTGGGCTATATCAGGGTTAATTACGCCATCCGGTGTTAGGGTTTCCTCTACCGTAGGATTGGAAAAACCTCTACTTATATTGGCATAAATTGAATTTATTCCTGAAAAATTATAGTTGAGGTTTAGGCTGGGCAGAACTATGGCGTCAAAATCCCTTTCTGCGCTCCTATTGTCCACCCCTTGATTAAATTCGTCCCTGAAATCGTAATAGGTTTTGTTTACATTTAACCCAATTTGGGTGGTAAACTCCTTGCCTAGGGGAATAAGAAGATTTCCAAAAGCATTGAACTGCCGTCTGTATTCTTTGTTTTTGGCAAATTGATCGCCTTGTAAGCTTCCTTCTCCATTATTATCTTGGTATAGATTTTCGAATTCGCTCCAATGGTATTCATCTTTATATAATTCTGCACCAAAATTATAATTTATTTTGGATTTATTGGTGATCCATTGACCAGCGAATTTTGTCCTAAAGCCGTAACCATGGGTGTATTCGTTCAAAATCCCAAAAGGTCTAGGCTCATAATGGTCCAGATAAGAATAGAAAATACTGCTTGTGTTTTTAAACTTGTCCGTAATGGCGTGATTTAAAGATAACCCTGCTAGGCTATATTTGTTATCCTCGAAACCTTTGGCAGATTTCCAGGTAAAAGCCGCCTTTGTTGGGCTTTCCTTAAAATCGGTTTCCCCCAAAGAGCTTGGGATTTGGGCGTTGTAGTCAACATGGTTAAAGAGTAGGCCAATATTGGTTTTGGAACTTATTTGGTAATTAAGATCCAAAAGAACGCCTTCACGTTTAAATCTATTGTTTTCCCTATAGCCATCTGTCTCCAAATAGCCATAATGTAGGTTTAAGGCAATATTCTTCTCCTTAAGACTAAATTGCAAGTTGTTTTTTAAAAGGCTGTAGGAGCCAATGGTGAAGTTGTTTCTGAAGTAGGTAGCCCCATCATTGGGCTGTTTCGAATTCAACAGGATAGCCCCTCCCAAATTTGCTCCAAAATTAGTGGCTTTTGGCCCTTTGATGACCTCTACCGAACTTAGATTTTCCAGATCGAAGGATTCTATTGTGGAGAAGCCCGAGCCGTTGGTAATGGGGATGTCATTGTAGTAAAGTCGCAGTTTATCTGTCCCGAATAAGGTTCTTGCCCCTACTCCACGGATGGTAATCCTATTGGTGTTTAAGGCCCCTGACAATATATAAACCCCTGATATTTGGTTTATGGCAGAAACCATATCTACAGGACTATAGTTCTGAAATACCTTGGTGCCAATGATTTTGGTGGGAATAATACCATTATCTGTAGAGGATTGAAGGGAATCCAAAAGAATAACTTCGTCCAATTCTGTAATACTGTCCTTTTGGACAGTTACTTGAGCGTTGGATACCAAGATAAAAAGAAGGACTAAAATAAAACTAAGGGAGAATTTCATTTAAAATGTATAAGTCGCAAACTTAATAATTTTAATCTATTTTTTTTTGTAAATCTCACGGAATCTTTGGAAATGGTACTTTAAATAGAGGTATAATTCATAACAATATTGATAGACCTTTTTGGTTACAAAAAACATTGGTTATTTTTAGCACGATTATAGCTAATATCTAGCTGCACGAAACATAAAAATTGGTTGGGATAGCTGGACATAAAATTACTTAAATGAAAATTGTTTCTTATAATGTAAATGGAATAAGGGCGGCAGTGAGCAAAGGTTTTTTGGATTGGTTAAAAAGTGTAGATCCGGATGTAGTCTGTTTGCAGGAGATAAAGGCCAATCGCAATCAATTGGACCTCGCAATTTTTGAGGCTTTGGGCTACCATTATCATTATTGGTACAGTGCACAAAAGAAGGGTTATAGTGGCGTGGCCATACTGGCCAAAACCCAACCTGACCATGTTGAATTTGGTACCGGCATAGAATATATGGATTTTGAGGGGCGAAATATTAGGGCCGATTTTAATGGTGTCTCCGTCATGAGCCTTTATGTGCCATCGGGCACCAATATTGCCCGATTAGATCATAAACTACAGTATATGGCCGATTTTCACGAGTATGTGGATAAGTTGAAAATAGAGAAACCGAACCTTGTAATTTGCGGGGATTACAATATATGTCATGAAGCTATAGATATTCATGACCCCGTTAGGAATAAAAATGTTTCTGGTTTTTTACCCGTGGAGAGGGAATGGATAGGTAATTTTATGGACAGTGGATTTATAGATAGTTTCCGGCATTTTAATAAAGATCCCGATAATTACACATGGTGGAGCTATAGGGCCAATTCCCGGGCCAACAATAAAGGCTGGAGACTGGATTACGGATTGGTGAGTAGGCCATTATTGAGCAGATTAAAACGTTCCGTTATATTATCCAAGGCAGTTCATAGTGATCATTGTCCCATATTGGTAGAATTGGATTAAATCTAAAAGACATTTATAATATTAATTGAAAACATATAGTTATCATACGAAATGAAGTACACAAATCTACCCCACACTGATATTGAAGTTAGTAAGATATGCCTAGGCACCATGACCTGGGGCCGACAAAATACAGAGGCTGAAGGTCATGAGCAAATGGATTATGCCCTGGATCAGGGAATTAATTTTTTTGATACGGCAGAATTGTATCCCATTCCGGCGACAAAGGAACGCTACGCGGACACTGAAAGAATTATTGGCAGTTGGTTTAAAAAAAATAGAAACCGCGATAAGGTAATTTTGGCTTCCAAAATTGCTGGAAAGGCGGAAATGACCAAGTTTATTAGGACTACAGGGATTAATCGAGAATCCATACTATCTGCCGTTGAGGGAAG
>Ga0222651_1000572_pt1 | contig 22335 bp, 17 predicted proteins | sample AntAcemetagen369_FD_179855 | JGI IMG/M metagenome (GOLD analysis project Ga0222651, IMG submission 179855) | Saline water microbial communities from Ace Lake, Antarctica - #369 | ecosystem: Environmental > Aquatic > Non-marine Saline and Alkaline > Saline | place: Antarctica: Ace Lake...
GGTGGGGCCGCTGTTGATCAAATACGGCACCGAGAAGCAGAAAGAGCATTTCCTGGCGAATATTCACGCTGGAAATCACATCTGGTGCCAGGGCTACTCAGAGCCGAATGCGGGTTCGGACCTTGCGAGTCTGCGAACATCCGCGGTTCTGGAAGGCGACGAATATGTCGTGAACGGACAGAAGATTTGGACCTCGCTGGCACATGACGCCAGCTGGATTTATATGCTGGTTCGGACCGACAAGGACGCGGCGAAGCCTCAGGAAGGCATCAGTTTCCTGCTCTGTGACCTGAAAACGCCGGGCATTACGATCCGGACAATTCCCAATATCCGTGGTGAGGAGGAGTTCTGCGAAGTCTTCCTCGATAATGTCCGGGTGCCAAAGGAAAACCTGGTCGGGGAGCCGAACCGGGGTTGGACGATGGCGAAGGCTCTGCTTGGGTTCGAGCGTATCTTCGTCGGCAATCCGCGCATGTGCAGCTATGCCCTCAATCGTCTGAGGTTGCTGGCGGAGTCGCTCGATGCGTTCACTGATGCGGCGTTTACTGCACGGTACAACAAACATCGCCTTGATGTTCATGACCTGGCGGCTTCGTTTGAACGCTATGCCGGGATTTTGAAGTCAGGCGGTGAAATCGGGTCCGATGTTTCGTTCCTTAAAATTTGGGCAACCGAAACCTACCAGCGGATCACCGAGGAAATGGTCGAGTTGGCCGGGGACCTAGGCAGTTATCGAGACGATCTTTTGCTCGGTAACAACAAGGTCGACGTTATGAACCAGTTTCTTGGCTCAAGACCATCGACGATTTATGGTGGCTCGAACGAAATTCAGCGTAACATTCTGGCCAAGCAGGTGCTGGGCCTCTAAGCGGTCAGCACAGCTCCGGTTAACCGACGCGGCGGCGATATGATATTGCTTGATAGGATATACGCGTCTCAGGCTTGGATGGCCCGAGTAGGCGGGGTTGTGCTGTTATTGCTGCTTGCCGCTGTGCAGCTTTCCGAGCTGAAGCCATTCATCGCGTTGCAGAATGCCTATATCGACTTCCAGCAAAGCATCATCCCGTCTCCTCTGCCGGCTGCCCCGATAACGATTGTCGATATTGATGAACGCAGTATCGCGGCGCTGGGACAATGGCCGTGGCCCCGCGACCGCATCGCCGAACTGATAACGGCGCTGGCCCTGGATGAGGCTGCCGTCGTTGGCGTCAACATCGTCTTTTCGGAGCCTGACCGCCTTTCACCGGAAAACGCCTTGAAAGACATGCCGGTGTCTCAGGCGCTGCTCGACGAGTTGGCGGAACTGTCACAGAACGACGATGCCGTTGCCGAAAGTATGCGCCTGGTTCCGACCGTACTCGCGACGGGCATCATTCCCGAGGAGGTCGCGCCACGGAATTTGGAGCAATCGACGCCAACACCAATCAAGCTCAGCCTTGATTGGCGGTCTGCGGCGCGTCTGAATCGTTATCCGGCATTACTCAAAAGCCTTCCCAAGCTGGAGGCTGCCAGTGCGGGGTCGGGTGTCGCGAGTATTGAGTTGGGACAGGACGGCATTATCAGGCGCCTTCCGACCGTCATGCTTGTCGGCGCGGAAATCGTCCCGAGTTTCGGTGTCGAGATCATGCGTAATTATCGCAAGGCATCGGCTATCGGCATTGAAATGAAGGGCTTCGGGATCGATGGCCTGCAAGTCGGAACGCAGGAAATTCCGACCGACCCGGCCGGCAATATCTGGCTTCGACATATTTCGCAGGACAAATTCATGCGCCTGTCTGCGGTCGATGTTCTGTTGGGCAATCATGCGCATGATGAAATTCATGACCGAATTATCGTATTGGGAGCGACCGGCGCCGGGCTGGAGCGGACATTCATATCGACCGGCGGCGTGCTGACGTCGGCACTGGATCTGCACGCCCTGTTTGTCGAAAATCTCGTGTCAGACATTTTCCTGATTCGGTCACAGGTTCAATTCTTCTTCGAATTGCTTGCGACACTCGCGGGCTGTCTTGGCATCATGTTGCTGCATGGCCGACTTCGAACTTATCCGGGCCAGCTTGCCGTCCTTATTTATGTCGCATGCCTGATCAGTATCAGCATCTATATGATGGCGTTTCATCGCATTCTGTTCGACCCCAGCTTTGCGGTAGTGGCCATCGTCGCTTGCTATCTCGGCTTCATTGGATCGGAAATCGTCAAGACCCAGCACGAACGAAGGCAAACAGCGGCGGAACGGGAGACGGCACTGATGCTTGCTGAGGCCGCGAGCCGGTCCAAAACCAATTTCCTGGCCAGTATGAGCCATGAACTGCGGACCCCGCTAAACGCCATTCTGGGGTTTTCCGAAATGATCAAGGACGGCGCGCTGGGGCCCGTCACGCCATCGAAATACGTCGACTACGCGAGCGATATTCACGGCTCTGCGGGCGACTTGTTGGGAATGGTGACCGAAATACTGGAAATGGCGACGCTTGAGGCTGGCGAGACGAAGCTCACGATCACGGATTTCGATTTGAAAGACGCGATTGTTGAGAGCATTATGGCTATTGGAAGTGCCCGCAATCAGGCCGATACGGCGATTTTGTTTGATGACCGTATTGCGATGCCGCACCTGCGAGCCGACCGCAATATGGTGAAACGCATTTTGCTGAACCTGTTACAGAATGCCGTGAAGTTTTCGCCCGCCGGAGGGAGTGTCCGTATTGCCGGTAAATATATCGCGAAGGGTGAGTATGCCATATCCGTCATCGATACCGGCAGTGGTATGAATCGACAGCAGGTCGCGGAAGCTTTCGAGATATTTCACAATGTCGATCAGAGCAAGTCTGACAGTGCCAGAGGTATCGGTTTGGGATTGCCCATCGCGACGGCGCAGATGGCGCTACATGATGGACGGGTCGGCGTGACGAGCGGAGAGAACAAGGGAACCACGGTAACTTTGTATTTTCCGGCACGGCGGGTTTTACGAAGCAGCAAGAACTAGGGTGTATTCTATCCATTGATGAATGGGATTAAGGGGAATTCGATGCGGTTGAGAATATGTTGGCTCGCGTTAGCCGTGCTTTTCGCGCCGGCTGCGATGGCTGAAGAAGACGGTGTTGCCCTGGTCAAGGTGCTGGAAGGCTCGGCATTTACCATCCAGTCCGGTGACCGCCAGGCCCTCGAAGTCGGGCAGCCCATTTTTCGTTCCGATGTGGTTGAAACGGCGAGCGGGTCTGTGGGACTGACCTTCAAGGACGGCACGCGGATATCGATCGGGCCGAATTCCCGTATTGAACTCAAAGAGTTTGAGTTTTCACCCAAAGACAACAAGCTCGCGTTCCTGGTGCATATCATCAAGGGAACGATGCAGTACATCTCCGGGGTCATTGCCAAGCTCTCTCCCGAATCTGTCCGGATTGAAACACCGGTAGCAACCGTGGTGGTGCGCGGAACCCGGTTCCTGGCGAAAGTGGAGGGGGAATGACATGACCATGGTTTTCAGAACTGTGCAGACCATCATTTCGTCGGTGGCGTGTTATGGACGCATCGTCCTGTTGCCGTTGCTTTTCTTGTCTGCCTGTGCGGGACAGGGAAATGTGTTCGTTCTGCTGCCGGACGAAAATGGCAAAGTTGGTTCCATTGAGGTCGTAAACGATGCCGGGCGTCAGAAAATTGATCAGGCCAACCAGTCGATCAAGGTAGCCGGTGTGACACAGGCGCCTGAAGCACCGCAGACGCTGGATGAGGCGCAGATCAACAAGGTCTGGAGCGGGGCCATCCAGACGACGCCGCGGGGCCCCAGGACGTTCATTCTTAATTTCCGGTCGGGAACGGACCAGCTTACCGAAGAATCAATTCGTCAGTTGCCCGGGATATTCGAGGAAATCAAAACCTATCCGGTGGCGGAAATGTCGATTGTTGATCATACGGACCGGGTTGGCAGGGCTGAGGCAAATGCCGCATTGGCGCTGAAACGGGCGGAATCCACGCGCGAACGGCTTGTGGAGGCGGGGCTGGAACTCAAACGGGTCGAAGTTTCCTCGCATGGGGAGAACAATCCGGTGATTCCCACTGCCGATAATGTTGCGGAGCCGAAGAACCGTCGGGTCGAGGTGACAATCCGCTAGGCGAAGCGTGTCCCGGTGTTGCGGGGATTTGCGTAATCGTCGCGCGGCGCTAATATCGTCGTAATCTTCACTCAAAATAGCAGGATCAAAGGGAGCACCTCATGGTAGCGGCTGTGCAATCAATAAAACGCGCGGATCATATTTCCGACGCGGAATGGGACGTTCGGGTCAATCTGGCGGCGGCGTATCGGCTGATCGACCTGAATGGATGGTCCGATGGCATTGGCACGCATGTTTCGGCACGGGTGCCGGGACCGGAAAACCATTTCCTGTTGAATCCCTATGGCATGTTGTTCGATGAAATCACCGCATCGTCTCTGATCAAGGTCGACCTGGATGGCAACGCCATCGACGATTCGGAATATCAGGTGAACCCGGCCGGCTTTACCATCCACAGTGCCGTTCACATGTCCAATCATGACCTCGAATGCGTCATGCACACGCATACGACGGCCGGTACCAGCGTTGCGACGCAAAAGGATGGTCTTCTGCCGATCAACCAGCATGCGCTCGCGGTCACCTATACGACCGGTTACCACGACTATGAAGGACCGGCGACCGATCATGACGAACGCGCCCGGATCGTCGAGGATCTTGGTGACAACAGAATTCTTATCCTGCGCAACCATGGCCTGCTGACCGTTGGCCGGACCATCGGTGAAGCGTTCGTCTGGATGTTCCGGGCCGAACGCGCCTGCCGCATGCAGCTCGCTTTCCAGCAGACGGGTGCCGAGCTGTATCCGATCAGCGAGGAAGTGCAGAAGATATCCATCGAACGCGGTCGGCAGTTCAACAGTGGTAACGGGCATCGCCCGACGGGCAAGCTGGAATGGCCGGCATGGCTGCGCAAGCTCGACCGGATCGATTCGTCCTACCGGGACTGATTACCAGTTTCAGGTGTCAGTGTAAGGATGTTGTCCGCGGTGCGGGCGACATCCTCCCGGCTCCCGGCGATGGTGATATATTCACCATCCCGCCAGCGACGCAGCAGGTCGTCGTAATGATCCGACAGGAAGTTGCCTGACTGGCCGGTCGCGATCATGAACCGGCTGTTTCCCAAATTCGAAAGATCATACACGGCGCGGTAGCCCGAACCGTCGAGATGGCTAAAGGGTGCCGGCGTTTCCCCGGCCGAGTAGCTGCCGCGGTTAACTGTGTGCAGACCGCCATCCGATGGAATGTCGCGATCCGCCAGGCCTTTCAGGATTGGAATATTGGTCAATATCCGATGGGTGAATGTTGCCCGGTGCAGCGCGCCCCAGCGCCAGCTCGCCATATCATCGCCTAGGTATTCGGTAAGGTCGTTGAGCGCCTGATCAAGTGACAGGCTGAGCTGGTCGCCACAGGTCTCGGTGGCACCTGTCGTTGTAACGTTGTCGCACCAGTGCTGCTGCCCCGTAAGGACAAGCTCGATAAGGCGCGGATTGGGGCTGTTGATCAGCCGCTGGTAGCGTTCCACGAGGGGCCCGCTGATCTCGTCCGCGATGATGGTTTGCCCGAGCCGCCGCAGCCAGGCGGCATAAATTGCTGGCGCTGGCCGGTCCCGCCGCATGTTGAAATCCCAACTCGCCAGGATCGAAAGCGCCTGTTGATGCCTGTCGCTTTGCGGCGTGCCAGTTAGCATCAGCGGCAGAAGAAGCCGCGCCGCCGTCGAGAGCGTATCCTGCTGCAGGGCCATACTGGCGGCGAGGTCATGGCGGCTTTCCCCGTCCAGGGTTTCGCGAATGCGCTCGGCGCGGAATGGCTGGTTCCAGTCGCGTGTGAGCAACCATTCATACCGGTCGCCAACCGTCCGGTTGTTTGCATTTACAATGCTGCCCGAAGGCGGGTTGTACAGCATGGGCTGTTCAATGGCGGGCACATAGCCGATCCAGTCCTGTGATCCGTCCGGACTGGAAGCCGGGACACGACCGTCACCGGATTTACGGATGGGGATCAGCCCTGCCGAATAGAAGCCTATATCGCCATTCGTTGCGGCGAAGAACAGGTTGGTGCTGGGCGACTTGAACCCGAGTGCCGCATCGCGGAACTGCTCCCAGTCCCGCGCCTTGTTGATCCCCATCAGCGCGGTAGCGGTCCCGTCATTAACGTCCAGTGCCGTGGTCGAGAGGGCGATAACCTGACCATCCGCCGTATCCGCCGAAAGATCGGAAATAACGGGCCCGTGCCGTGTCGTGCGGACGGTCATCACAACGTCGTCGGCGTCCTTCACCCGGATGGTTTCGCTTCGGGTCACGAAGGGGGAGGATCCGATAGGGGCCAGATAGTGGCCGGGCTTTTCCGGATCGAGGGTTTCCACGAAATGATCCTCGACATCGGCGTCGGCGCTGGTCATGCCCCAGGCGATTGCGCCGTTATGCCCCAGGAGCATGAAGGGGACACCCGGTACCGTTGCGCCGGTCAGGCTCAACCCCGGTGCCTCCATCCGTGCCAGGTACCACATGATCGGCGCACCGAAACGCAGGTGCGGATCGTTGGCCAGTATAGGTTTGCCGGTAATGGTTCGCGTACCGTGAAGGACCCACCCATTGGATCCGCTGTCGGCAGGAAGATCCAAGCCTTTGGCGCCGGGCAGGGTATCGAAAAGAGCCGCCGCCTTCCTGACGGCATCCGGGATCGTCACGGGGCCGTGGCTGGCCGGCTGCGGCCACAATTCGTCCAGAAGTGTCGCGGGCAGCCCCTTGTCCGCCAGCGCGCGCGCCACCTGGACACGGATCAGTTCGGTTCGGTTGTTGCGACCGAGGCGCATCGCCATTAACCGGCTCCAGAGGATCGAATCTACGGGCTTCCAGGGCTCTGGGTCAATTTGCAGCAGAACGAATTCTGGCGGCAGGGCGCCGGATCTATTCGCCAGCCAGGCGTTGACGCCCTTGGCATAGGCGCTGAGGATCACCTTGCCTTCGGCTGGCATGCGTACCGAAATGGCGGCGGCAACCCGGGGAATGCCCAGGGTTCGGATATAACGGTCGGCGCCGACGGCCTTCTCGCCCAGTATCTCCGCCAGCCGTCCCGCACCGACCCGGCGCATGAACTCCATCTGCCATAACCGGTCCTGCGCATGGGCATAACCGAGCGCGAAATAGGCATCGGCAGTCGTCTTGGCGAAAATATGCGGGATGGCGTTGGAATCACGGATTATCTCCACCCGGTCGCCAAGGCCGACCACGGATTTTTCTCCCTGCAGGTCCGGCAGCGAACTGCGCAACCAAAGGAAACCGCCACCCGCCGCCAGAACCACCAGACCCACGAGCAGGCCGGCTAGTAGGCGTATGCGCCGCAACGGCATCATGGGGTGCGCCGGGACGTCAAGCGGCGAGGTCGCCTTCGTCTTTCAGCATCCGGACGGCGGCACGGACGGCCTCGGCTGTCGCGTCGATGTCGGCATCACTGTGCACGGCAGAAGTCAGTCCGCCGGGTTTGCCGGACATATCCACGCCATTGAGGATGATCCCGAGCCGCAGTTTCGTGATCGTTTCTTTCTTCTGATTACCCTTCAGTGTCGCATGGCTGTGGGCGAAAGGGTCGAATGCGGTTGGCGTGATCGGCAGTCGGTCCGGGTTGGTGAAGATGTAGAATCCGGAATGTTCGCCATAACAGGCCCAGGGCACATCCTCCGCCTCGAAGGCTTCGTTGACCTTTCGCCGCAGCCTGTCCGCTTTCGCGGTGGCGGTGTCGCAAATGCCACCCGCGGCGATCAGCTCCAGTGCCGCGATGCCTGCCGCAGCGGACATGGGGTTGGCATTGTAGGTACCCTGATGGCCGATTTTTTCGAAGCCCTTGGCTTCGGCAACCTCGAAGTCGAGCAGCTCCATTATGTCTTCTCTGCCGGCAACAGCCCCGCCCGGCAACCCGCCAGCGAGAATTTTCGCCATACTGCACAGATCCGGCATGATCCCGTAATGGGCTTGTGCCCCGCCAGGGCCAACACGGAAACCGGTTACCACTTCGTCGAAGATCATAACGACGCCGTGTTCGGTGGCGATGGCGCGCAGTTCAGTAATGAATTCCGGCGTGACCGGGACCTGCCCGAAACTGGCGCCCGTCGGTTCAATGATGACCGCCCCGATGTCGTCATGGCTTTCGAATATCCGTCGGACGGCTTCAATGTCATCCGGTGGTGCCAGCAAAACATTCTCCGCGATCCCGTCCAGAACGCCGGGCGTTGGGGTGCCGTCGAAATGGTTCGCCACGCCAAAGGCGACATGATCGTGCCAGCCATGGAAATGGCCGTGAAACCGGACCAGTTTGGGCTTGCCGGTGAATGCCCGGGCAAGCCGCAGCGCCATCAGGTTGGCTTCGGTCCCTGACGAGGTGAACCGGACCCGTTCGGCGCATGGTACGAGCTGCTTTACCAGCTCACCCCAGCGGATTTCCAATTCGTGGCATGCGCCGAAATGGGTGCCGAGATCCAGTTGCGCATGAACGGCTTCGAGAACCTTCGGGTGACTGTGGCCAAGAATAAGCGCCCCATGCCCACCGTAATAATCGATGTAGTCGTTGCCATCAATATCGTGCTTATGCGATCCCGCTGCACGATCAACGTAGAAGGCATAGGGATCCAGCTTGCGTGAATCGTGGACCAGCCCGCTGGGAAAAACCTGTTTTGCCTGTGTTGCGCGTGCCGCGGATTTCGGCGTGTATTCGCGATAGGCGGCGACGATTTTGGAATTCGTCGGAGCGGATGTGTCAGGCATGGTCGTCCCCGATGCTATTTGCAGTGTGACCAACCATAGGCTACCGGCTCGCCTTTAATCAATCGCATGTGAGGCTGTTCCGAAATTAGATCGCACAGGGTGAGTGCCGTGTGACGGTCAGGCGATTAACCGGAAAACTTCGGCTTTGCCAGTGCGGCCGTCGATATCGAAGGTTCCAACCGGCTGCACGGGAAAGTCTGCATCCAATGCGTCGCGCACGGGCTTGCTGATCAGCGTGATGAATTCAGCCGTGGGGTCGACTTCCTTACCGAGCGCTTCGAGCCGCTGGCAAAGGTTCACCGTGTCGCCTACGATTGTGTAATTGATGCGTCCGGGTGCGCCGATATTGCCAACCACGACATCGCCGGTGTGAATACCGATCCGCAGGCGAACACTGTCCTGACCCCTGGCGCGGCGTTCCTCGTTCTCGAGGGCCAGTGCATTGGCGATTGCGATTGCGGTACGGCAGGCCCGTTGCTCAATCTGTTCCTGATCATCCGGCGCGCCCCAGAATGCCATCAATGAGTCGCCGATAAATTTGTCGATGGTTCCACCTTCGTTTTCGACGCAATTGCCAATCGTCGAAAAATGATTGTTCAGGAACTCGGCGACTTCCGTTGCGGACAGGTTTTCCGATGCGGCGGTGTAGCCGACAATATCCGTGAACATGATGGCCACGCGGCGCTGTGTTGATTCGACGCGGTCGCCACCGGCATGCATCAGACGCGCGACAATGGTGCGGGGCACATAGGTTTCGAATGATCGCAGGCCGGCGAGCATCGTGTTGAACGCTGTTGCCTCGTCGTCGAGTTCCCTGATCCTGCTCGGTGGCATGATTTCGATTTCATTCAGGTCGAGATTCCCGATTTTGAGGGCATTCAGGGAAACTCTGTGAATCGGTTTCGCGATCTGTCGTCCGACCAGGATCGCGGCAAGGACAGCAACCAATGCTATGGCGAGCCCCGCCAGCGCAGCGAAGTTGAGGCGCAGCAGTTCGGTGTTGTGATCGCTCGCCTCCGACCAGACCCCAATCGCCCAGGGAATTTCACCATAGTCGTATACCCATTTGTAGAGCGCCACATAATCGATATCGCCAAGCGTGACTCCGACGACATTGACGTCTTCTGCGGCGGCCTGTTCGAAGCCTGAAATGGCTAACCCGTTCCACAATTCACTGAGTACGATATCGCCTGTTTCAAAAATGCTGATGGCGGGTTTTTGAACAGACTGAAGCGAACTGTCGCTGGTCAGGTTTGGATGGGCCAGAACGTTGTTGGGGCCGTACAGGATGAACGCCGTGTATAATTGCTTGCTTCCATTATTGCCTGTTGGCTGGCTGAGCAAAGCGCCCGTTTCATCCGCCACGCGTGATAGTTCTGTCGTCGATACGCCAGCGCCGATAAACCCGATGATGTTGCCGTCCCGCCGTAACGCGCGCTGCACCGTGAGGAAGGTTTCGCCGTTCCGATGAACCAGTCTGCCCCAGATAATGCCCTTAGTCGTCATCAGGTTTTGATGTGCTTCCGTATCGATCGGCTGTGCCTCGATAATCCTTTCGATGACCTCGGTCTTATGGTCGGGGTTACGCCGAATGCCAAAGGCGCGGCGGTTTGGGTCGACAACGACGATACGATCTACCTGCGGTAACGGTGCGAGGGCGCCGGTCAGAAGCGTGCCAAGCTGTTTCCTGTCTGTAATATCGTAGGCGCCATCCTCAATTTGCCGCGCGATAAATTCAACCTGTTCGCGGACGGGGTTGAGATGGCTGGCAACATCGCGTTCGACGCTCTTCAGAATGAATTGTGCTTTATCGTTCAACAGGTCGAGCGTGTTTTTCACATTGGCGCGAACCTGCAAGGCCAGCACCGCCAGAACGGCGAGTAGAACCAACGTGCCAATGCTGAAAGCCAGGACGACGGAGAGGCGGAAGCGTATCCGTGCCGCGCCACCGCGAAATTTCGTATTTTCAAGAAACTGGGAACGGTTTACCGTCACCATGTTTTTTCGGATGTATGTATTTTGTGATCCACGTGCTGCATTGGATTCCGGTAACTGTTCCAGGAAACACAATAAATGCGTGTTTCAACCGTGAACTGGATCGTATCGATTCCCTTCAGTCGCCACAATATGAACGAATGTAATCTGGGTACGCTATGTCTAATAAAACACAAGAAAACGATGCCAGCGTTGCCGCGTTTTTAGACAGGGTAGAACCGCGAAGACGGCAGGACGATTGCCGTGTCGTCAACGAGATGATGCGCCGCGTGACAGGATTGGAGCCGAAGATGTGGGGAGATAGCATCGTTGGATTCGACCGATATCACTACAAATATGAGAGTGGCCGGGAGGGTGATTGGTTCGTCACGGGTTATGCGCCTCGTAAGCAGGCCCTGACCGTTTATATCATGCCGGGATTCGGGCAATATGAAGACCTGCTCGCTAGGCTGGGTAAGGTCCGGACCAGCGTGTCGTGCCTGTACATTAACAGGCTGGAGAATATCGATCTTGCGGTTCTCGAAGAGCTGGTTCACCAAGCCTATCAACGGATGAAAAAGGTTTATGGCGCATAAATGCAGGCTGGCTTTCCTGTCGCACGTGAAGCGGGTATAAAACGGCTAAATTATTCAGTGCCATAGGTGCCAAAAGAACAGAATTGAGGTTCGATCATGAATAGTGTGTCAACGTCCCAACCGGTTCATTTCCACGGTCTGGCGCCCCGGTTTCTCGACGGAGTCCTTGAGATTCCGGTCTATCACATGCGTGGCGGCACCTCGACCGGCATTCTGCTGTGCGAGGAACACCTGCCGACGGACCTTGCGCTGCGGGAAGAATTGATCCGCCATATCATGGGCGTGCCGCTGGAAGGAGAGGTCGCCGCGAATTCACAGATTACGGGGCTTGGCCGTGGCATTCCGCAAAGCTGCAAAGTCTTTATTGTTGCGCGTTCCGACCGGGACGATGCCGATATCGACAGCACGCTGGCGCAACTGGCGCCGGGCAAGGCGGCGATCGACTGGAGCGTCAATTGCGGCAATATGTCGGCGGCATTGCCGGTTTTTGCCGACCGGGTCGGGCTGGTGTCATTACAGCAAGGCACCAGCAAGGTGCGTATCTACAATACCAATACCGGGGTCGTGACGCATGCCCTGCTTGATACGCCGGAATCCGGGAAGCCGATGGCATCCGATACCGTCATCCCGGGGGTGATGGGCCACTGGCCGGGCGTACAGCTCGCGCTGCTGGATCCGGTTGGGGCCAAGACCGGAAAGCTGTTCCCGACCGGGAATCTGACCGATACGTTCGATGGCATCGAGGTTTCCATTGTCGATCTCGCGGTGCCGATGGTGATCATTCGCGCGGCCGATATGGGTAAGACCGCGTCCGAACTGCCGACCGAACTGGACGCAGATGCCGATTTCCGGGCGCGTATCCAGAGCATCTGGGTGCAGGCGGGGATCAAGATGGGACTGGCCCGCAAGGACGGCACGCCGATGACCGAAGCTGAACTGGCAGCAAGCGAGACCATTCCGAAAGTCTGTATTATCGCCGAACCGAGTGCCGAGGAAGCCGCCGCCGGCGCCAATGTCCGGGTCCGCTATTTCACCCCGCAGGCGGCGCATAAATCGCTCGCGGTGACAGGTGGCGCATGCCTTGCCGCCTGTTGCCTGGTGCCGGGAACGGTTGCCGACGGGATCGCGCAGGGGCTCGAACCCCTCGGCCCCGACGTAAAGGACCATATCGTCCGCATGGCCAATCCGGCGGGGCTGCTGAAATCCACGATCAACGGTTCCATGAAGGATGGCGTGGATAACATTCCCAGCGCCGCCTATGAACGCAGCACGCAGATACTGCTGCGCGGTCACACGCCGATTTACAATGCATCGCCCGAATTGCTGGCAGCGTATAACGACAAGGCCGACGCCGCGTAGAACGGTCGGGGTTTAAGCCCCGACCTTTTTCACGAAATCCCAGTCGATCCCGATTCCGAAACCCGGCTTGTCGTTCAGATGAACCATGCCGTCGCGGACATCGGCGTGTTCGGTATACAGCCCGTGCTGGATCGGGTGCCGGTCGGTGCCGCCATGCGATTCCGCACCGAACGCCGCATCGCCGAAGGCGGATGCCAGATGACCATGGATCTGTGGGGCGGTATGCGGCGCGATCTTGACGCCCTGCTGTTCCGCGTGATGCGCGATGCGCAGCGATTCGGTGAAGCCCGCGTGACGCGTCGAGTCGAATTGCACAAAGCCCAATGACCCGGAATCGATAAAGTCACGTATCGTGAACCGGGTCCATTCGCGCTCGCCATGCGCCAGCGGGATCGGCGATGCGTTGGCCAGCCGGACATAATCAGCGGGCTGAAGATGCCAGTGCAGCGGCTCCTCCAGCCAGAAAATGTCATAGGGCGCGACGGCATCGGCGAACTTGATGCAGTCCTCGACCCCATAGGGGGCGTTCATATCCAGCATCAATAGCACGTCGGGGCCGATGGCATCGCGAACCGCCTTGATGCGGGTCAGTTCGTCCTTCAGGGAAAACGCGCCGGTTTTGACCTTTACCGCGCGGTACCCCATCTCGACATATTTCGCGAATTCCTCGGCGCAGGATTCCAGCGGCGCCCCTTCGATGTAATAGCCGCCCGTGGAATAGGTGAAGACGCTTTGGCGGCTGCCGCCCAGCAGCTTGTAGACGGGCATGTTGGCCGTTTTTCCCTTGATGTCCCACAACGCGATATCGATTCCGCCGATGGCCGCCATCGCCTGTGGCCGCTGGCCGCGGGGCAGGGGGGCGGGAAGCCCGTCCCAACCGCCCAGTCCGCCGGGGCGGGGACTGGTGCTCGAAAACAGTTTCTCCCAGATATCGACATGTCCCAGCGGGTCCATGCCGGCAATGCATTCGCCGTAGGTGGCGGCCAGATCGCAGATCGTTTTCTGCGGGCCGCCCTGCACTTCGCCGTACCCGGTGAGGCCTTCGTCGGTCTTGACCTCGAACAGCGTCAGCGTTGCCGCGCCGCTGATTTCATGGGCGGTCCAGCTCGGTTCCTTTAGCGTCATCCGGAGCGGGTAGGTGTTGACCTCGGTAATTTTCATTCGTTTTCCTCCCGCTGGACGCGTCCGAAAGCCTGATTGGCGTGTGTTTGTCGGCCCAAGGCCGGGGACAAGAATAGTGCTTCGCTGGAAGCAATGCCAATGCCCCGGCCGGATTGATCCGTATCATGGTGGCCTGGTTGCAGGGTGTTAGTGTGTGTCTCCAATTATGGGGTGCAGCTTGGCGGAAATCATGCATGGCGGATGACGATCAACCCGTGACCGGCGGGGGCGGCGCAACGGTGACGATTGCGACCCTGTATCCGCGGTCCCTGAAGCATTTCTCTGAATCGCTGCAAGCCCTGATTCAGGGCCGGCTCTGGCTGCAGGTGCTGATTGGCATGTTCCTTGGCCTGGGGACAGGCGTATTGCTGGGTCCGGCGGCCGGGCTTGTGGTGCCCGCGCAGGCCCAGATCATCGGGTCCTGGGTCAGTATTCCGGGCCAACTGTTCCTGGCGTTGATCCAGATGATTGTCATACCGCTGGTCTTTGCCTCGATCATCCGGGGGCTTGCGGCGACGGAGAATGTCGAGCAGCTCAAAAGCCTTGGTATCGGTGTCGTGTTCTATTTCGTGGGAACGACGACGATTGCCGTAACAATCGGTATCGGCCTCGCCCTGATTGTTGAACCGGGCAGCTATATTGACGCCGCATCGATCCGGACGGTGGCAGTGGACTTGCCGGAGACCGCGGTTTCCGGCCTGCCGGGCATCAACGAATTGCCGCAGAAAATACTGGCGCTGCTGCCGACGAACCCGATCGGTTCCATGGTCGAGAACGATATGCTGAGTGTCGTTATCTTTGGCATGATCGTCGGTGTCGCGCTGGTCATGATCGCACCGGCGCAGGCGCGGCCCTTGCTTGATCTTCTTGGTTCCGTGCAGCAGGTCTGCATGACAGTCGTCCGCTGGGCAATGTGGCTGGCGCCCTTCGCGGTCTTCGGCCTGACCGCGCAATTGATCGCCAAAACCGGGGTGGAAGCCCTTGTCGGCCTTGCGGTCTATATCGGGACGGTCATTGCGGGACTGTTAATGATGTTTTGCGTCTACATGCTGATTCTTTCGGTTATTGCCCGCAAGAAGCCCCTGGATTTCCTTGTCGGCAGCCGGGAGGTTTTCCTGCTGGCTTTCTCGACATCCAGTTCCGCCGCCGTCATGCCGCTGACAATCCGGACCGCGGAAGAAAAGAACGGCGTTCGGCCTTCCGTGGCGCAGTTTATTATTCCGCTGGGGGCGACCATCAATATGGACGGCACCGCGCTTTACCAGGGCATCGCCGCGATGTTTCTGGCCCAGGTATTTGGCGTCGATGTTTCCCTTGGCGGCATGCTGCTGGTTGTTGTCACGGCCGTTGGTGCATCGATCGGGACACCGGCGACGCCGGGGGTCGGCATCGTAATCCTTGCAACCGTGCTGGTAACCGTCGGCGTACCGCCGGGCGGCATCGCGCTTATCCTGGGGGTCGACCGGATTCTGGACATGTGCCGGACGACGATCAACGTGACCGGCGATCTGGTAGCGGCGCAGGTGATGGATCGTTGGGTCGGCGGGACCCATCCGGCCCGGCTGGAGCTGGCCAAGGATATCCGGCATGAGGAAATTCGCGCGGAAACCGGGCAGGACACGTTGATTATGCCCCATTGATGGTTAAGCACGGGGTTGCGATGAATCCTTGAGTGACGGGGGCTAGTTCCTATATGAATGGCGCGCTATTGGCCTTCCTAAACAGTTGAAATTCATGAGCCTGTTAACCGATTCCGTCGCCCAGCGGCGGACATTCGCCATCATTTCGCATCCTGATGCGGGCAAGACGACGCTGACCGAAAAGCTGCTGCTGTTTGGTGGCGCCATTCAGTTGGCGGGCGCTGTCAAGGCGCGCGGCGCGCAGCGGCGGGCGCATTCCGACTGGATGAAGGTCGAGCGTGAACGCGGTATTTCAGTCGCGTCGTCGGTCATGACCTATGAATACGATGGTCTGACGTTCAATCTGCTGGATACGCCGGGCCATGAGGATTTCAGTGAGGATACCTACCGCACACTGACCGCAGTCGATTCCGCGGTCATGGTGCTGGATGCCGCGAAGGGTATCGAAGCGCAGACACGCAAGCTGTTCGAGGTATGCCGCCTGCGCGATATGCCGATTATCACCTTTATCAACAAGCTGGATCGCGAGTCGCGCGACCCCTTCGAGTTACTGGACGAAATCGAACAGACGCTGCAGATCGAGGTGACCCCGGCGAGTTGGCCGATTGGTATGGGCCGCGAGTTCCTGGGCTGTTACGACCTGATCCATGATCGTCTGCTGATGTTCGATCGCAATTCCACCGATTCCATGGATGAAGGCCGTGCCTGTAACGGCCTCGACGACCCCAAGCTGGACGAATTACTGCCGGCCCCGGCCCTGAAGCGGCTGCGCGAGGAAGTCGATATGGCACGCGGTCTGTGTCCGGAATTCGATAGCGAAGCCTTTCGCGAAGGCAATCTGACGCCGGTCTATTTCGGTAGTGCGATCAATAATTTCGGCGTGCGGGAACTGCTGAACGGTCTGGCGAAGACAGCGCCATCCCCGCGGGAGCAGGCGAGTGCGACCCGCACTGTTGTTCCCGACGAGGAAAAGGTCAGCGGCTTCGTGTTCAAGATCCAGGCGAATATGGACCCCAAGCACCGTGATCGTATTGCCTTTGTGCGGCTGTGTTCGGGGCATTTCAAACGGGGCATGAAGCTGCATCATGTGCGCAGCGGCAAGTCGGTGAATATGCATAATCCCGTGCTCTTTCTGGCACAGGACCGCGGCTTTGCCGAGGAAGCCTGGCCCGGCGATATCATTGGTCTGCCCAACCACGGTAACCTGCGCATCGGCGATGCCCTGACCGAAGGCGAGGCCTTGCAGTTCACCGGTATCCCGAGCTTTGCGCCGGAACTGCTGCGCCGCGTGCGGCCGGAAGACCCGTTGCGGGCGAAGCATCTGGAACGCGCCCTGACGCAACTGGCGGAAGAAGGTGTCGGACAGGCGTTCAAGACCCGGCTTGGTTCCGACTGGATTGTCGGTGTCGTTGGTTCGCTGCAATTCGACGTGTTGGCCGACCGTATCCGTACGGAATACGACGTGCCGGTGCGATTCGAAGCGACGGAGCTTTACACCGCGCGCTGGGTAACTGCCGAGGATCCCCGCAAACTGAAGTCATTTGCCGATTCCAACCGTTCCAGCCTCGCCGACGACCATGACGGCGCGCTGGTTTTCCTGGCGCGTAATGCCTGGGCGCTGAAAAAGGCCGAGGAAGACTGGCCGGATATCCGTTTCCTGAAAACGCGCGAGCAGACCCTGGGGACGTGACCCCTGCGGGTCAGTCTGCCGGGGGCTTTGGTTTTCCCGGAATCAGGAACCAGATGAAGGCGGCGACCTGCAGCAGCAGAAACGTACCGAATGCCGCGGTATAGGCCATGTCCTGATAGCCGCCGTCGGGTTTCAGTTCCCAGAGGTCGATGATCGCGCCCATCGCGTACTGGGCGAAAAAGACACCGCCGAACGCCAGTACGTTCAGCGCGGTAATCGCCCGGCCCGCGTAGGTTATCGGGAAATGCCGAGTCAACTGGGTATAGGCGAGTACGGTGAAGTTCATCGTCAGGCCGAAGATGATCCAAGGCCATAATCCGGTCGGATCCACCAGAAGCGCGATGACAGCCTGCGATCCCATGAAGATCAGGGTAGCGGCGCCCATGATCTGGTTGAGCGAGAACCCGCGCCGTTCCAGCACATCGCTGACGACCCCACAGGCGACGAAACCGACGGTCATGGTGGCGTTCAGCAGGAACAGGTGCTCGGCGATCGCAACGCGGGAATAACCTGCAATGTCCCGCAGCCAGGGCCCAGCCCAGAGCGACTGGATCGCCATGTTTGCGGCCAGGGCGCATACGGCGATGGGGGCAAGACGCCAGAACAACCGGTCGGTATAGATATGCCCGATCCCGGCAAGCTGTTCCCGCAGGGTCGGTGGCCGGGGCGCGTCGGCAAATTTTTTCTCCGGCACGATCAGGAAAATGATGGCGGAGACACAGACCGTGGCGGCGGACAGCCCAACGAAGACGCCGCGCCAGTCGGTATAGTGCAGGGCGACTTCCAGCGGCACTGTTGACGAAACCGCGCCAAGGCCGCCCATCGCCATGAAACAGCCGTTGACGAGTGGCCAGCGCTTTTCCGGAAACCAGATGGTGATCGCCTTGAAGGACGACATCAGCCCCCCCGCGACACCAAGGCCGATCATCGCGCGGGACATGATAAGGGTGATCTTGCTGTCGCCGATGGAAAACAGGAACGCGCCGAGCGCCGCCGAAAGCAGGAATGCGGCCTGCACACGGCGCGGGCCGAAGCGGTCCAGCAGCATGCCCAGTGGGATCTGGAATGCGGCAAAGGCGAAGAAATAGGCCGATGTCAGCAGGCCGAGATCGCCCGCGCTGAGCCCGGCTTCGGAGACGAGTTGCGGCGCGATAATCGCGTTGATCGACCGGAACAGGTAGGACAGGAAGTACCCGCCGGCGAAGGGCAGAAAGACCGTGGCGACAAGCCGCACGATTCCCGGCGGCGGAGCCGTTGCGGTAGTTATGGTAGATGTCATGAGTTTTCTGGGCTCCTTCCCCCGCCTGCTATTCTAGTGGGTGAGAGCAGGCGCGGGAAGGATCGCTGTTCGATCTAGGGGCGCATTGCGATTTCACGGATCATTTTGTTCAGGATTGCATGGGCAAAGCGCTGTCTGCCGTCGGCTGTCATGGCGAATGCGCCAGGGCCACCGATTACATCAAGCTGGTAATGCTGTAACAGCGACTCGCCCGACATGCCCGGAAATCGCCCGCCATCGGCGGCGACGACGAGGGCATTTATGGTGATACCCTCGCCGATGGCCTGGGCACGGACAGGCGCCAGCGGCTGACCGTTCATCTGCGGGCCATCGCCGGAAATATCGATAATCTTACGGGGGCTCGTATGGCCGCTGTTGCGGATAAGAGTGGCGGAATAGGCGATGGCATTACTGATGGAGTTATAGCCATAGGCGATGCGCGGCGCGGCGAGCAGCTTGTCCGCGAAAGCCTGTGCTGAAGCCTTGTCGCGTATCACGGTCCAGTCGACGATGGTGTGCTGTGATTCCGGGGCCCCCCATTCGACAAACGCGACGGCGATGGCTTGCCGGTACCCGGATGTTATGGCGTTAAGTACACGTTCATCGGTTATCGCGGCGGCATAGCCTTCCCGTTGCAATTGAAACTCCCCGTCATCGATGGAGCCAGACCCATCTGCCGTCAGAACGAGCTGCAGGTCGACTTCTTCAGCGTTTATGGCATGTAGCGGGATCAGGAAGGCGAGGGCGATTACGCCAAGAGATACTATGCGCAGCAGCATGATGGCTCTCCCTTTTTGCGGGTGAGGGTCAGGCGGTTTCGATCACCAGATTGAACGTGATCGACGAATCAATTCCCCCGGCAACGACATGGTTGATGCCGGGTTTCAGCGGGACACTGTCGTTCTGTTCGAAGGATGCAACCCGCACGCCGTTGACCAGCGTGCCCAGCACGCTGCCAAGGTCGCGCAGATACAGGGCGCCATCCCTTGATTCAATGATGAAATGTTCCGGCGCCATTTCATAGGGTTTGGTCGTGCGCAGCAGCAGTTCGGCGTCGGTCCGGCTGCCGGCATCCCCGGCGACGGCGCGGCGCCCAACCCGGAAGGGCAGGGTCTCGATCAGGATACCATCCCGTCCGATCTGCGATTCCACCGCCGGGCTTCCCGGCATCAGGCGGATCTCGGTGACGGCTGAAGCGGCGACGGTTTCCGCATGGACCTGACCCTCGAAGACTTTCTGGGTGACATCGCTTAGCCGTTCACACAGCATGCGCAGGATGGTCAGCGCCAGTGAATTATCGCCGCCGAATGCCTTGTCGAAGTCTTCGCGGGTAATGACGACCAGTGTGGCATCGCTCACCGCGCGGGTTGTGGTGGACCGGGGCCTGTTCCGGATAATGCCGACTTCGCCGAAAATCTGCCCGGCGCGCAAAATGGCCAGAGGAACGGCGGTTTCCCCTGCTGCCCGGACCACCTCGATCTCCCCCTCCGCGATGACATAGGCGCAATCGCTGGCATCGCCTTCGCGGTAGACGGTCGCACCGGCGGGATACGGGGTTTCCTTCATGGCGCCGGCCGACCCGTCATCGTTCAGACCACCCTGGCTTCCCGGAAGGCGGCGATCTCGTCCGCGCTGTAGCCGAGACTACCGAGGATCTCTGCCGTATGCTCGCCAAGTTGCGGCGGGCGCATCCGGATGGAGCCGGGCGTTTCCGACAGTTTGACCGGCGTATCCACCATGGGGGCCGGCGTCGGCAGCCCCGGATAGTCGGTTGGTTTCAGGAAACCCACTTCCTGAATATGTTCGTTTTCCAGCGACTGCTGCAGCGTCAGAACCGGCGCGGCGGGCAGTCTGGCGCCTTCCAGTTCGGACAGCGCTTCTTCGGTCGTGCGGGTCGAACACCATTCCTGCATGCGGGCGCTGATGACCTTGCCCTGTTCGGCACGCAATTCGTCATTGGCATACCGGGGGTCGGTCAGCCAGTGATCCTCGCCCATCAGGGTCGCCCAGCGTTTGTGCATGTGCTCGCCCAGAGTCAGCACGATGATCGAACCGTCTTTGGTTTTGTAGCTGTCCGACGGCGCGCTCACCTGGCCCAGATTTCCGCTGCCTTCGCGGTTCGGCTTGGTGATGGCCTGTTCGATCATCGCCGAATTGCCGTTGGCCAGCGCGGTATGCAGCAGCGAGCCCTGGACGCGTTGGCCCTGTCCGGTTGCCTTGTGGTGCATGATGGCGGCCATGGTGCCAAGGGCGGCCAGCGTCGCCGTGCCGTAATCGACCCAGGGAAAATAGGAGCGGGTCGGTTGCCCCGGCTGTCCCGACAGATGCATCGCGCCGGACATCGCCTGCGCGACCAGGTCGAACCCGACCTTGGTGGCATAGGGGCCGGTGGTGCCGAATGCGGTTGCCGTTACCAGGATGATATCGGGTTTGATCGCCGTCAGCGCTTCGTAATCGAGGCCCAGCGCCTTCAGCGCCTTTTCCGGCAGGTTGGCAATCACGACATCGGCCTGCGCCACTGTGCGGGCCTGAATTTCGCGGCCTTCCGGTTTGGTCGGGTCGAGCGTCATGCCCCGCTTGTTGCGGTTCATCTGCAGGAACATGGCGCCGGCGTTGTCCTCTTCGCTCATGGGCAGGACATGCCGGTCTTCGCTACCGCCGATCTTGTCGACACGGATGACATCGGCGCCGAAATCGCCCAGCAGGGCGGCGCACCAGGGACCGGCAATGTAGCGGCCGAAATCGAGAACACGGATACCGTCAAGGACGCCGGGCATGGTCAAATTTTCACGAAGACAGCGCCGTCTTCAATCTTGACTTCAAAGGTCTTCAGATCCTCGACCAGCGGCGCGCAGAGAGCTTCGCCTGTCTTGATGTTGAACCGTCCTTCATGCAGCGGGCATTCGATCTCCGCACCTTCCTGGAAGCCGTCGGCCATGGAGGCATAGGCGTGGGTGCAGATGTTGTCGGTGCAGAAAATATCGCCGTCCACATTGTAGAGGGCGATTTCCTCACCGGCGATTTTATACTTCTTCGGTTCATCCGGCTTGATGTCGCTGGCGTTGGCGACGAGTTGCCAGGTTGCTTCGGTCATCGTCCCATTTCCTCCACTGTGATGCTTCCTGTGCCGCGGCCGATGGACCGGGCTGGCGCGAAAATATAGATTTCGGATCGGTCGAATCCTAGTCTATTTATATTAGCCCGTATGCTGCCGGGGGTGAATGCGGCCAAAGGCGGGCTGAAACCATGACACTCAGCGAACTTGATATCGTCGCGATCCTGATTATCGGGTTTGCCTATCTGCTGGCGGGTCTGTCCAAGGGCGCGATCGGATTCGGCCTGCCGGTGATCACCATTCCCATTGTTGCGACGGTTCTGCCCATTCATGTCGCCATCGCCCTGACGGCGGGACCGATCCTGTTTTCCAATATGTTCCAGGCGTTCAAGGGGGCGGACCCGGTTGGCGTTATCCGCCGTTTCTGGCCGCTGATCCTGGCCATGCTGGTCGGCACGACCATCGGATCGCAGATTCTGACCCGGGTGAACCAGGAAACGGTACTGATCATCGTTGGCACCGTATTGCTGTGCTTCGTCGCCCTGCAGGGCTTTTCGATCCGGCCGGTTATTTCGCACCGGGCGGAGCGGATATTGAACCCCTTTGTCGGCATGGCGTCGGGGCTGCTGGGCGGCACCGCAGGAATACTGGTGCCGCCATTCCTGATATTCCTGATCGCGCTGCGCCTGCCCAAGGATGTGTTCGTCGGCTCAATCGGCCTGCTCTATCTTGTGGGTATCATCCCGCTTTATGTGACGCTGGCCGTCACCGGGATGTT
>Ga0222651_1000573_pt1 | contig 22271 bp, 13 predicted proteins | sample AntAcemetagen369_FD_179855 | JGI IMG/M metagenome (GOLD analysis project Ga0222651, IMG submission 179855) | Saline water microbial communities from Ace Lake, Antarctica - #369 | ecosystem: Environmental > Aquatic > Non-marine Saline and Alkaline > Saline | place: Antarctica: Ace Lake...
TTATCAGCGCAGACGTCTAATCGTTTATCTCCAACTAATATAATTTTTAAATTTTATTAAAAAAACATCAATAGCATGGTGAGATTTGCCAACAATCTCCCTCTTTAAGTTATAGATGTTTGATAAATGAAATCCTACGAAAAAATAGATGACTTTTTAGAAGATAAATCTTTTAAGCAATGGGTGCTGAATGGTGATGCCGAACAAGATAAATATTGGAAAGCCTGGATCGCTGCCCATCCTTCCTCGGCTGAGCTGCTGGGACAGGCTAAAACTATTCTTCTGGAACTGGATGCTTCTGCAAAAAAATGGGAGCCCCAAAGACAGGAGAAAGCATTTCTAGCCATCAAAGATAAGATCAAGTCCGTTGACCGGGCCAATAAAAAATCCACTTACCCGATATATGGTTCTTACAGCTCAACCATTGAAAAGCGAGTAAGGGCTGTCATTACTGCTTCACTGTTGATGGTGTTTTCTGTAATTCTCTTACAGAATTTTTTAGCAAATGAAAAGGAAGAAACTATCACGCAAATTGAAAAACAAACCGAATGGATTATAAAATCCAATCCAAGGGGACAGAAGTCCAGCGTGCAGCTTCCCGATGGGAGCGTAGTGGTCTTGAATGCGGAAAGCGAATTACGCTTTAAAGATAATTTTGGACAGGGGCATCGGGATATTTATTTAGAAGGTGAAGCTTTTTTTGAAGTGGCTTCAGATAGTCTCCTTCCCTTTAGCGTTCACAGCGGCGAATTAATTACCACTGCCTTGGGGACTTCTTTTAACATTAATTCTTATAAAGAAAATTGGGTCCAGGTGCAGTTGGCTACAGGTAAGGTCAGGGTTTCAAATGCATCTGAGGAAAGCCAAGCGGTTGATCTTGTCCCTGGAGAAGAGGTATTCATAGGGACAGATAAGCAGTTGATTAAAAGCAAGTTTGATTTAGAAAAGTCCTTCCCATGGAAGGAAGGTGAGCTGGTCTTCGAAAGGATTCCTTTTCAGGAGGTAGTTCAAGTCCTGGAACGTTGGTATGCGGCTGAAATTAAAGTCAAAAATATGCCTCCTAATAAAGTGAGAATTTCTGGTGAGTTTAAAAAAAACACCTATCTCAAAGATGTACTTGAGAGTTTAGGTTATGCCTATAATTTTGATTATTCGATTAAAAATAAAGCAGTTTTCATTCAATTTAAACAAGCGAATAGCCTATGAAAATAAAATAAAAAGGCCGATGAATAGTAACTCATCGGCCAGTTCCAGAAAGAAGGAAAGTTCTAAGGCTTCCTTTCAACTGTAGTTTTAATGCCATCACTAACAATAAAACATTTTAATTTATGAAAAAATCATTACATGTACTCAGTATGGTGGGAAAATATTACCTGTACGGCTTTTTTTTACAGCTGTTGTTTTTAAACCTTATGTACGCATCTCCAACAAAGGGGCAGGGTTCATTGGATATCAGGGAAGTGTATTTATCCCTTGAACTCAAAGAAGCAACTCTGGCCGAGTCCTTTAATAAGATAAAAAGCCTAACAGAATTTTCTTTTATATATGACCAGGGATTGGTAGATAAATCACGACCAGTTAACCTTAAGGTAGAACACCAAAGCTTAGAAAATATTCTTTTGTCACTAGCTGCCAGTCACACGCTTTCCTTCAAGCAAGTAGACAATAGGATTAGCGTCAAAGTGGCCAAAAGAAATATTGAAGAAAAAAAGGTCGAAGTCGAGGTCACTATTCGTGGTGTCGTTTCCGATGTTAATGGAGAGCCTATTCCGGGAGCAACCGTTTCCGTTCAGGGGACATCAATTGGGACAGCTACGGATATCGATGGTAAATATTCCCTTTTGGTGCCTGAAGGCGCTACACTGGTATTTTCTTTTATCGGTTTTGAGACGCAACAGATATCAATTGGTGGTAGAAGCGTTATTGACGTGAGTTTAAGTGAGGAGACTTCATCATTGGATGAATTTGTGGTTACTGCCTTGGGTATTTCAAAAAAGCAAAATCAACTGGGTTTCTCTGTGGACGTACTTGATGGTGGAGAATTGGAAATGTCAAAACAGTTGAACCCGATAAATTCTCTAATGGGAAAGGTCGCCGGAGTTCAAATTGACCAGAGTGCATCTGGGCCTTTTGGAAGTTCAAGGATTGTGATTAGAGGTAATTCAACTTTGAGTCAGAATAACCAGCCAATATTTGTGGTTGATGGAGTGATTGTTGACAATGGTTCTGTTTCAGGTGGCCGTGATTTTGGAAATGACTTATCAAACCTAAACAGTGAAAGCTTTGAGAGTGTTTCAATTCTTAAAGGTTCTGCAGCAGCAGCTTTATATGGATCAAGAGCCATCAATGGAGTTGTACTTATCACCACAAAGAAAGGCACTAAACAAGACGGCATTGGGGTTGAGTTTTCACAATCCATGATGGTGTATAATCCATATAAAGGGCCAGAATTTCAAAATGAGTATGGCGGAGGTTCTGTTGGAGCATTCTTTACAGATGCTCGTGACCCTAACTATCAACCAGATCAAAGGTGGACTACAAAAGTATTTCCCGTTGATCCAATCACCAATGAGCCCTATATTGATGCTGCAATTAATCGTGAAAATGAAAATTGGGGCCCGAGATTTAACAATCAGATGGTCCGAAATTATGATGGTACCATGACGGAGTATAAAGCGGTACCAAACAATTTTCTTGATGCATTTAAGAATGGCTCTTTACTTACTACAAATCTTGCATTCTCAGGTGCCAGTGATAAAACTACTTATAGATTCTCAGCCTCATATGATGATCAGACAGGTATCGCAGTGGTGAATAAGATGGAAAGGAATACCTTTAATTTAAAGGTGACACATCAATTGTCAAGTTGGCTTAATGTTGATATAAGTGGTATATACACTTCAAGTGATAATACTAATCCTCAGAATCTGGCAACAGCTCCTTATACTTCTACATTCGCTGGTGATAACTGGGGATGGGCCTATACATGGAATTTCCCACGTAATTATGATACGAAATACTGGAATCAAAAATCAAAATATACCAGTGAATTGTTAGGCGGAGCGCCCAGAGCAACTAATCCACTTGAACCCAATAAAGTGATGTCTCCAGAATTTTGGTTTAACATGCACAACACTGTCGCTACTATGGAAAGTAGAAATTTAATGGGACGATTTTCCTTAAATGCAAAATTAACCAAATGGGCAAATTTTATAGTTGAGGGAAATATTAATAATAACTATGACGAATATGAGAATAAAGCACTTGGTCAATTTACAGACTTTAGTGGCGGGTCTTATACTTTAAATCAGTCAAGAAAAGAGAGTAATTTTATTAAAGGGTTATTTACTTTCGACAATATTAAAGTGGCGAAAGATATAGGATTCAGTGGTTTTGCCGGAGGAGAAATGTACAATTCTATTAGTTCCCTCACTGAGGGATCTACTTCGAATGGATTATTGGTACCAGGAAATTATTTTATTGCCAATTCAGTGAATTCACCAATAGTTAGCGGAGGAATAAGCTACAATAAAAAAATCAATTCTGTTTATGCAAGTGCTGATTTTGATTATAAGGACCAGCTTTATTTGGCGACAACATGGCGTGGCGACTGGTCTTCAGCGCTAACTTATAAAGATGGAACCGGGAATAATTTTTACAATTATCCTTCGGCAAGCCTTTCATGGATTGTTTCTGAAACATTTGGGCTTCCAAGTGTAATTAGCTTTGCAAAGGTAAGAACAAACATTGCAGCTTTAGGAAAAGATACTGACCCTTTTGTGATAAATCCAGGGTATAGATTTACCGGAAAGGTTATAGGATTACCGGGTGAACCTTCACGAGCAGGATTCAGTTCCAACAGTACACTAACACCAAATTTAAAACCTGAAAGGAAAATTTCGAAAGAAATTGGAATGGAAGCACGTTTGCTAGGAAGTCGAATGGGTTTTGATATTACTTGGTATCAGGACAATACTTACGATCAGATTATTGATATTTCAACACCTCTTGAATCAGGTGTGTCGGGTGTTAAGATTAATGCCGGAAATATTCAAAATAAGGGAATCGAAATATCTTTGGATGGGAGTCCAATTCAGACAAAGAACTTTTATTGGAATTCCCGACTAACCTTCTCCAGAAATAAAAACTTAATTGTTTCACTTGCAGAAGGAAGGACAGATTACGCACTTGGCGGAGCCGCTGAATATGCAAGTTCATGGGCAGTTGTGGGAAAATCCTATGGCACAATCCGATCTACTATTGAATCATTAAAGTACGTTAATCCTGATGATGCAGCCGATCCTAGGACCGGAATGACTGTACTTGCCTGGAGGAATGATGCACGTGCTGCATTTCCCCAAAGAAGCAATGTATATCAGGATATTGGTGATATAAATGCAAAGTTTAGAGGTGGATTCTCGAATGATTTCTCTTATAAAAATTGGACGCTTAATGTGTTGTTTGATGCAAAAGTCGGCGGTGATATGGCTATGTCGTCTATAAGAAGGGGGACACATACGGGAGTATTTCCTAATACCTTGTTTGGAAGAGATGCTGAACATGGAGGCATTACTTGGACAAGTAAATATGACGGCATTACTTATGATGACGGGATGATTATTGATGGTGTATTCCCAATAGGTCAAAAGGTCACCCTCCCTGATGGAACGGCAGCCGATGTTGGTGGTATGACATTTCAAGAGGCTTATGACGCTGAATTGGTTGAGCCAACACATGCTCCGCAGTTCTATTATCGATATGCTTCATCTTCTACAGGTGTGTCTGACTTTTGGATAAAAGAAAGTACTTGGGTTGCACTTCGTCAGGTAGCCATATCATATAGCCTTCCCAAAAGCATTGCTTCTAAGATAAAAGCCAATTCAATTTTTATAAGTCTGATAGGTAGGGATCTGGGATATCTTTACAACTCTCTACCCTATGATTTAAATCCTGTGTCGCTAAACTCTAATTTGACTTCCGCAGTAGGGGAAGCAGGTTTTTTACCGATGATTCGGTCAATAGGCGGTTCACTTAGGATCAGTTTTTAATAATCTTCATGGTTATAATATCTAAAAAACTAAAAAAATGAAAAGGAATTATATATATATCACTATAGCAGTATTAGCCAGCTTATTTACAACCTCCTGTACTGAGGATTTCGAGACAATAAATGTTAATCCCAATGTTATTACTGAAGTTGATGTAAGGTTACTCTTTACCTCATCATTAGTGCCAATGCAAACTTCTCGTGGTGGAGAATATTGGACCGAAGGGTTTACACACTTTTTGTTGGCCTGTCAATTAGTAACTGGCCAAAGTTATGCAGCATCAACAACAGCGGTAAATAGTAGGTATAACCTTTTTTATTCTAGCATCCTTCCAAATTTGGTGGAGATGAGAAGAATAATTGCGCTTAAAGAAGATAAGGGAAAATATGAGCAAATCAACGCAATTACCTACATTCCTCAAGTCATGATGGCTTTAAAGGTTAGCGATATGAACGGGTCTATGCCATATACCGAAGCCAACAAAGGAAGGTATGAGTCTAATTACAGTCCTAAGTATGACAATCAAGAAACTTTATACATCACATGGCTGAAAGAATTATCTGATGCGATTACAATTCTTGAAAAGAATTCGGATAATCAGGTGTCGTTTGGGAATAATGATGTCTTTTTTGGGGGAGATGTAACAAAATGGATAAAACTGGCTAACTCCTTAAAGTTAAGAATTGCTGCCAGATATCAGAATCAGGATGTAGCTAAGGCAACTGAAATATTTAAGGAGGTAATGTCCGACGCAGTAGGGCCTTTAGGTTCAACAGCAGATCAGCTTGTTCATGCAAATCCGGCATACTACCCCTTCGGAGTTGATGGTTATAATATAAATATTTATAGCCGACATTATGCAGTCGGAACTGCTGTAGAGTTTCTTAAGTCTACCGAGGATCCCCGTTTAGGTATTTACTACGATAAAAACTCCTTGCTTGAAGATTTTAGGGATACGCTTACAAAATACGATAAAACTTTACCTGATTGGATTAACAATAATGATCCTAACATAATGTATCAGGGTGGACCGGCTGATTTTCAATCAAAGCCTTCGGTAAGCATTTATTTTGGAAATCAATTCGATGCAGGTGGCTCGAACAGATACCAATTGATATCAACTGTCAATCGTAAATTCTTTGCCCCAACTGTAGATAGAGGCAGTGGTACTGTTATAGATGTGATGTTTTCGTATGCAGAGGTTTGTTTGCAGATTGCTGAATTTGTTCAAAAGGGTTATGGTGTCGGAGTTGACACTAAGGGGAGCGCAGCCGACTGGTACAATAGAGGTCTTCGTGCTTCAGTAACAACAATGAATGAGATAGCTATTGCAGCTGGTTCGACATCCTATTCAAATATTGACGAAATGATTGATGTTCATTTGGAAAATCCTAAAGTGAAATTTGATGAGTCGGACGGTCTCGAAAAGATCTATATTCAATCGCTTTTTAACTTTTATAGAAATCCCAATGAGGCGTTTACTTTAGCTCGAAGGACAGGTTATCCAAAATTCAATTCGACCTTGCTAGCCCGTGAGGATATGAGTGATGAGCTTCCAAGAAGATGGTGGACACTTGATCCCGGTCAGGTTAATAGAGACAATTGGAATACAGCCATGACTGAGCAAGGCTTCACCCCTAATGATTTCACTATAACTAAACTAAATACTGAAAGGATCTGGTTTGATAAGAATTCACCAGATTATGGCGAAGGAAATTAATAGGTGTCGGTTTAATTTTTGTGTAAATCATTAACCTTTAAAGGAGTGTTTATTTTAATCAAAATACCATGTTAGGACGTAAACAATTTTTGCAGCGGCTGGGACTAATGGCTGGAGCTTTCTCATTAAACAGTTTGTTTAATCAAATGTATGCTGCGGAGATTTCATCAGCAAATTCTAAGATAAATCATCTTTCACCGTTAAATGTGGCTGAAAATGAAGACTATTGGAGTGTTATTCAACAATCTTTTTCTGTTAGTCCTCAGATTATTAATCTCAATAACGGTGGCGTTAGCCCTTCGCCATTGGTGGTGCAGGAAGCAGTTGAGCGGTACAATAAATTAACCAATGAAGGCCCTTCTTACTACATGTGGGAGATTTTGGACCAGGGAAGAGAACCCCTACGCGAAAAATTGGCTGATTTAGGTGGATGCAATAAAGAAGAGATTGTAATTAATCGAAATGCTACAGAATCTTTAAATACAGTTTTATTTGGTCTTGATCTTAAGGCGGGTGATGAAGTTATTGGCTGTAAATTGGATTATCCAAATCATATGAATGCATGGAAACAAAGAGCTTTGCGTGATGGGATTGTCTATAAACAGTTGAGTTTTAATTTCCCTATTGAGAATGATGAAGAAATAGTCGCCGCTTATGAAAATGCGATTACTTCTAGAACTAAGATTATTCATGTAACCCATGTCATCAACTGGATGGGGCAAATTCTTCCGGTAAGAAAGATCAGTGATATGGCACACCGTCATGGTCTGGAGGTATTATGTGATGGTGCACATTCATTCGGGCTACTGGATTTTAATATTCCTGATTTAAATTGTGATTACTTCTCTACATCGCTTCACAAATTCTTAAGTGCTCCTATTGGTAGTGGTATGATGTGGATAAAGAAGGATAAGATCTCGAAAATATGGCCATTACTAGGCAATGGTGATCCACGTGGGACAAATATTAGAAAGTTTGAGACAATAGGTACTCGCAGTTTTCCTATCGAACAAGGCATTGGAGAAGCGATTAATTTTCAATTAGCTATCGGAAATAAAAGGAAAGAAGAACGTATAAGGTATCTGAAAAATTATTGGGCAGAGCAGGTTATAGATATCCCCAAAGTTAAGATTAAAACTTCTTTGAAAGCGGATTTTTCCTGTGCGATTTGTGGTGTTAGCATTGATGGGTTTACCCCACGCGAATTAGAAAGGTTATTGTTCAATAAATACAAAATTCATACAGTAGCAATTGATTATGAAAATATTAGTTGCGTTCGTGTTACACCTCATGTTTATACTCGATTACCTGAACTGGATAAGTTTGTTAGAGCTATTCAAGAGATTGCTTCCAATTCATAGTTATTGAATTTTACTGAATTGGGCATTTAAGCATATTGAAGAACTGAATAAGGAGCTGGTGGATGTTACACTATTCTGGTCAATAGATTCTCAATTTGGGAGACAGAAGTCATTTCAAGATATTCTGATTGGAAACCAATTTATGCCGGACTTCAGAATAAAGGAAGGTTCTTACTCTGCACGTTCCATCTGTGGTTTTAATCGGATTAGGGAATTACCTTTCCGGGGGTGAATAGTATTTTGCTTTACAATCAAAACCCTGATCCATTATTTCATCCTCTCGAAAAGACCTATTCCCGTCGCGTTTTTAACATGGAATCAGCTTATCCTGATTCCGTCCAAATTATTCTGCAATCTTTCGCGATTAATGATATTGGAATTGCTGCCTTGCCTTTTGAAACTTTCACGCAAACTGGATTGGACATAAAGTCAAAAAGCCCATTTCAAAATACATTTACCATTGAACTGGCAAATGGATCAAATGGCTATTTGCCTACACCTGCACAGCACAAATTGGGCGGCTATGAGTCGTGGTTGACAACAAACAAGGTACAGAAAGATGCTTCAGATAAGATTACTGAACAACTAATCAAGCATTTACAACAAATAAAATGAGACCGGTTATTGGTGTTTACTTCTTAACTTTCGATCTATGAATCCATTGAAAATTTTTGTCATTGTAATTTCATTTCTACTGACTCAACCTAGAAGTGGTTGGTCGCAAACTCAGGGAGATGTATTTAACTCCGGGGTGGAAATGATCGACGATTATCATTATAGCAGGATCTTTTCAAACAACAGAAACTACCGGATTTTTCTACCTCCCAATTATCGGGAAGAATCGGGAAAAAGATACCCGGTTATTTACTTTTTTCACGGATGGGCTCAGCGGTATTTTGGATCAATGGGAAGTGGTTATTCTGATTATGATTTTGGAGCGGACAACGATGGGGACAATATTGAAAAATTTGTTTCAGAAAACGATGTTATCGTAGTGAAAGTGGATGGTTTGAATCAATTCAAAGTTGAGCCAATAAACCTGAGTCCATACAACGTTAGCCAAGTTTCTACCTTCCGTCAATTCCCTGAATATTTCAAGGAGTTTGTGGGATACATTGACGATCATTATCGTACCATTTCTGACCGAACCCAAAGAGGGGTTTCCGGACTTTCCATGGGAGGGTTTATGACCTTTTGGCTAGCAGCCAAATTGCCGGACTGGGTGAGTGCTGCCGGTAATTTTTGCGGATCGACCGAATTTTTAGCTGGGCCACTGGATTTTCCGGTGCGGTATGCGCACGCCGATATGTATGATAACTTCAAAGGAATCAGTATGCGGATGCACAATGGGACTAGCGATCGATTGCGGTTTTATCATGAAGACATGAACCGATATTTAATGAATGCTTTACCACAATACCAATTCAAACAATATGAGGCATCTCATATTACCATGGGGATGAGTGATATGTTTGATTTTCTTATGCGAGCTTTTAGAGATCCTTTGCCCTTACCGGAAAAATGGGATTACATCGATATTTATCCCTATTTTGAAGTATGGGATTACAAGGTGGAAACGTCGAGAAACCGTTCGGGCTATACCATATTGGAGAATGTAAACGAGGACGGATTTAGCCTTGCTGTTCGCAACTTTCTGCCGGAGGGTGAATTGATGCCCAATGTGGAAGTACGGGTAATAACGGCTCCTATTTATAAAATAAATACAAAATATAGAATTACTGATATTGATATCAGGACGATGGAAAGTTGTCAATATGTTGTAAAAAGCGATGATTCCGGCAGATTACAAGTAGAAATCAATGGTAGTTTTCATCAGATTGGGATAGAAAATGTGGGCAATGCACCCAATCTTTCGATGAGTGGGTTCAAAATTGAGAATATGGATTGGGCCGAAAGTGGTCAGATGGTCGAGTTCTCGATGAAAGTGTTGAATAAAGGTTTTGGTAAGTCTGGAAAAATCACTGCTAAAGTCAGTGCTATCAGTGAAGGATTGGACGTGATAGCTGGGCAAGGTCAGATTGACGGGTTGGAGCCTTTGGAAGAAAAAAAAGTCAATGGAATTTTCAAAGTGAAGAACAACCGTAAAGGCTATGATATTGCTAAGTTTCAAGTTGATTTCACGGATGCTACCGATGGTTCTTGGCAAGAAGAGTTTGAGATTCTATTTAAAGATCCGGTAGATGAATTGACAGATTTTGTAGTGGGCGACGGCAAAGAATTTACGATTGTGAAAGAAGCTATTGATTCCATCACTGAAATTGTAGGAGTTGGAAATGGAGATGGAATTGCTAATCCGGGAGAAACGATTGTGATTTTAGTGGAAGAGGAGGGTAAATATTTACGGACCCAAGCCTATACCACAAATCAATACATCAATCCAGGTAATGTGAGCATTCGGATAGCTGACCCTTGGCAGGAATATGATCATATCGGAGGAACAGCAAAGTACACAATGCCTGTTTTGGATGCGAATATTCCCGAAGGAGAAGACATCCTTTTTTATGTGGAGTATTGGACACCTGGTGCGATCAGTGGCCAACACATTATTCACAAAGGGAAAGTGAATGTCCAAGTGAAAGGGGAAGACAAAACACTTCCACAAGTTGAGTGGGTGCAGGTGCTAAACGATGATCGCATAGAAGCACGGGTGTATGATGGTGCTTCAGTTGGTGAAGTACATCTTACGCTTTCTCCCAATGAGGAAAAATCAACATTGAAACATGTGAATTGGGAGGATATCCCTCCATCGTTTTCCATTGAATTGACGGATGATGGTCAAGGAGGGGATGCGTTAAAAGGAGATGGCGTTTATAGTGCCAGAATTACTGGACGACCCTCTTATTTTTATGATTTGTCCTTTGAGTTAAATGATTCTTCAGGGAATAAAGGAAAGCACTTAGAAGTGGAGCCTGTTTTCTTGAAGGACACCCGCAGAAGGTAACTATTGAACATTGGTTGAAAATTACGTAGGATGGTAGGTAAAATGAATAGAAAGGTATTATACTTAACAAAGTAGCCTTGGAACAGATCGCGTTTTAACCCCGATTCGAAGGCATTGATAAATAACGGTAAGTAGCTAACCTATGCCGACAATATCTTAGGTTAGTATTTCCCTATCCCACGGGCTTTCACCCGTGGTTATGATATGCCATATCAAATTTCATGGCTAATGCTGCCAATGTATGTGTAGATCGCAAGTGAATTCAAAAACTCTTTGATCCGAATCCTGATTAGAAACTATGGAATCTTTTACTGCAACTGAGCTCACCTAAGGTCTCGCTTGTTCTAGTCAGGAAGATATCTCCCTCTTTTATCCAATAGATTTTTTTTTCTTCACCATTTATGACTTGAATCCACCAAATCTATACAACAGGATTTTGGGATAACTGAGAAAACCCTGAGAAATTTTTTAAATTATTGAAAGATAAAAGGAAATTCGGAGCCTTGTCTGGTAAGTAACAGGGAATTCCATTCCAAAAATACTATATTTCACTTCATAATAACCTGACCAAAATATGCACTACATTAAATATGTACTTTCCGTAACAATTCTATTTTTGGGATTAGGTTTTACTAATGCTCAGACTAAAATTGGATTGTTTGATAACCATTTGGATATTGGCGCGGTCAAAAATAAAGGATTTGCTCAATATCAGAAAAATAATCAAACCTATACAATTGGTGGGAGTGGTAAAAATATGTGGTTTGGCAATGATGAATTTCATTATCTCTGGACCACAATACAAGGCGATTTTATTGTAAGAGCGGAGGTTGAGTTTTTAGGTAAAGGTGTCGATCCACATCGAAAAGCAGGCTGGATTATAAAAAATGACTTGAATTCGGAAACGCCTCATGTCAACGCAGCTGTTCATGGAGATGGACTAACCTCTTTACAATACCGAACTACCCTCAAGGGTGATACCGGAGAAAATGTTTCTAAAGATAGTCTACCTAATGTTATTCAATTAGAGAGAAGAGGCAATGAGTTTATAATGTCTACGGCGAAGTTTGGAGCACCTTTTCGTGAGGTCAAAACATCAAATATAGGTATTGGCAATCAGGTTTTTGTTGGCCTTTATGTATGCGCCCATAATGCTGATATAGTTGAAGTGGTTAAGTTTAGAAACGTTAGAATTATACGTCCAGCAGACCCGGATTTTAAACCTTATCGAGATTACATTGGAAGTCATCTTGAAGTGATGGAGGTATCGACAGGTCATAGAAAAATACTTCATAGCACTTCTAACGCTATACAGGCACCCAATTGGACACCAGATGGGGATCACTTAATCTACAATGCCGGTGGCCGCCTTTATCAATATCAACTCAATGAAGGAAAAATAAGTCCACTCAACACTGGTTTCGCTATTAAAAATAATAATGACCATGTTTTGACCTTTGATGGCAGTTTAATTGGTATAAGCAATCATAATCAAGATGACAATAATCAATCAACCTTATATTATCTGCCCTCAGAAGGTGACTCAATTCCTGTGCGCGTTACACCGCGAGCAGCAGGGGATTCGTATTTACATGGTTGGTCACCAGATAGCAAAAAAATGGTTTTCACCGGACATAGAAAAGGACAATATGATATTTACACCGCCGACATTGAGACAGGTATTGAACAGCAATTGACTGATCAAAAAACTTTAGATGATGGAGCAGAATATAGTTCTGATGGCGCATACATTTTCTTTAATTCTGCAAGATCGGGTAAAATGAAACTTTGGAGGATGAATGCTGATGGAGGAAATCCAATTCAATTGACAGATGACCCATACAATGATTGGTTTCCTCATGTAAGCCCTGACCAAAAGTGGATTGCCTTTATTTCCTTTCCAAAAGATATTGATGCCAACGATCATCCTTTTTACAAACAATGCCTTTTAAGAATTATGCCGTACAATGGAGGTACACCCAAAATAATAGGGTATATATATGGCGGTCAAGGATCAATGAATGTCCCTAGTTGGTCTCCTGATAGTAAGTTTATATCCTTTGTTACTAATTCTAAGCTATAAAGTGCCATTACATTTATGGTGTAAATTCTTATTGATTAGATATGAAAATAAATTAAAAATCAAGACATGAAGAAAATCAAATTACTACTCCTTCTGCCATTTTTAATGCTCACCATTGCCTTCATTCAGGTAAAGGTATTTGAGGATTCCGAGAAAGTGGTCAATAACCATGAGGAGCAGTACTATAGCCTGGAAGATTTTTCCTTGGTTAAAAAGTTTGACATTCATATTCATATCAACACGGAAGAGAAATTTTTCATGGAGCAGGCGCTGGTAGATAATTTTCGATTCTTGGACATTATTGATGACCGACCATTTGGGTTACCCATGGAAGAGCAACAAAAGATTGCCAAACATCATTTGAAGCATTTTTCAAAAATTATGGCCCTTGCCACCACCTTTTCGGTCAATGAATGGGACAATGCTGACTGGAGTGGAAACACCATAACAGGCTTGAAAAAATCTTTTTCGGATGGTGCGGTAGCCGTTAAAATCTGGAAGAACATTGGGATGGACTTGAGGGATAAGAATGGAAAATTTGTGATGGTCGATAATGACCGACTTGATCCCATCTTGGATTATCTAGTAGCGAATAATATCCCCTTATTGGGACACAACGGTGAACCGAGAGATTGTTGGTTGCCCCTTGATGAGATGACTTTCAGCCAAGGTTATTATGGCGCGCATCCAGAATACCACATGTACCTGCATCCAGAGTATCCGTCATATCAGGACCAAATAGATGCCAGAGACCATATGCTTGAGAAGCACCCTGAGCTAACTTTTATGGGTGCTCACTTGGGTAGTCTGGAATGGAGCCTTGACGAGTTGGCAAAACGGCTGGATAATTTCCCGAATATGCATGTGGATTTAACGCGTATGTCCAATTTGCAATTGCATACATTTAATAACCGACAAAAAACCAGAGCCTTTTTTATTAAATATCAGAACAGACTTATCTATGGCACAGACAGTCAGATCAATCCTACAAATAATCCGGACACATTTAAAAAAGCCATCCATGATCGCTGGGTACGTGAATGGAAATTCTATGCAACGGATGAGACGATCAGTTTAGAGAATTTTGGAACGTTGAAGGGACTAAAGTTGCCAACTGAGGTGGTGGATAAAATCTATGCAAAAAATGCTTTTCGACTATTAGGGCTTCAAAATTGGTAACCAAGAATTAAAAGAGATTTAGACACATACTATGACAAGACGTGAATTCACAAAAAAATCTGCATTAGTAAGTACCGGACTTGCTGCTTCACCTTTTGTTGCATGTGAAGGAAAAAGGTCCGTCCGCAATGATGAATTGAAGGTGACCATACCTATGCCTATCCAGATCGTGATTGATGATGTAGGCTGGTGGTCGGGAGAAGATGGCCATGCACTTCAGGAACCCTACCGCACGGGCATCAATCGAAATCATGTTCCAGCGGATTATCAGGCAATCGTAGATCTGGGAAAAAAATTAGGTGTACGACCACAGGCAGCGACCATTCTCTGTGAGTGGGACAGGGAAAATATTTTGCGAAATCTTCCGACAAGTACCTGGATGCGAGAGAAATGGGACAACAGTAAATGGGTGGGCCCATGGTTAGATGAAGCAGCAGCTATAATAAGGAACAATCAAAATCATTATGAGCTAACAATGCATGGCGTTGGGCATGAATATTGGCAAGATGAAAATGCCACCCGAGCTGAATGGGCGGACACTTCCGGGACAATGCGCCCCTTGGATCAGGTAGAACTTCACCTTGACTATTTTGAAAAACTATTGGACCAAAATCAGTTGGGATCTTTTCCAACTTCCTTTGTGCCCACTGCATTTTTACATGGTTTTGGTTTGACAGGTGCACATAAAATCAGTATGGCAGCGGTCATAAAGAAACGTGGGATGAATTATATCAATACCCCTTTTTCTAATATGTACAATGCCGAGGGTGCCCAGTTTGGCATATTTGGGATTGATTCCGGAGTAATGACCGTTGACAGAGGAGAAGATTTGCTTGACTGGGATGTTTTTGGAGGGACACCAAGTGGAATACTGACTGGGCCAAGTTGCGGTTTACATTGGCCCAACATGCTGCATTCAGATCCGAATCGCAATTCAGAAATTGTCGATGGCTGGGTAAAACATCTAGCGCCTTACAATGATAAACCTGAAACACTATTGGCCAAAAATTCTTCCTCATTTAGAAATCAACTTGTACATCATATTTGTACAAATGTGCAGCTTGAGGAAAATAAAATTAACATTGATTTCCTGGAAACAAATAAACTGAAGGACCAACTCAATGAAAATCCACTAACCGTCAAGATTGAATCCAAAAGAAAGTTAACTTTCAATTCTGAGGATATAAAGATCGCCGAATCAAAAATTATCCAAGAGAAAGACAATTATCTATACACTTTGGTAATCGATAACGTGAAGGGTCTAGAAAAAGCTGTGGTGAAATTTGAAGCATCCTAATATCGCATTGTTCAATTTATCAACCAATATTGCGCTATAAAATTATGTGGGACTTAAAATCATTCAAAAGCAAATGAGACTTAAAAATCTATTGATCCTTGGCACTTTAATTCTGCTCATGCAGTGTGCTGAAAAAACAACTTCTGATTATACTATTGAAGCAATATTCGCCTCCGAGTCTCCGGTAATTGATGGCAAAGACGATGACTCCATTTGGCAGCAGGTTACACCAATAGCACTAAAAGAAAATCATTCTGGCAATGAAGTGCGGGAATCAGGACTACAGACACATGTTAAGGCTTGTTATGATGACAACACCTTGTACTTCTTATTTGTGTGCAATGACCCGGATATATGGGCGGCTTTCACACAGCGCAATGAATATTTGTGGCAAGAAGAAGTTGTGGAAGTATTTATTGATGTAGATGATGTACGGGAGACCTATGTGGAAATTGAAGTTTCCCCAGCCAATATTATTTTCGATAGTTACATAGTCGATCCCGAAAACATTAACCTACCTGCAACAGCAAGTTTTAATTTACCAGGTCTAAGAACGGGAGTGACTGTACAAGGAACAATCAATCAGCGTGAAGACATTGATAACAGTTGGACGGTAGAAATGGCCATACCCTTTGAAGATTTAGCCAATTTAACTACTGAAAAAGTAAGCCCTGAGACAGAAATTAAGCTTAACTTTTATCGATTGGATAAAAACCAAGGAGAAGAGCCTAGCTCCTATGCTTGGTCGCCTACAGGTAAAAGTTTCCACAAACCATCGGTATTCGGTAAACTTGTGTTTAGATAGCGGGGCAATGGGAATCCCAGCAAAGCGGGTTTGCCTACCCCTTTCCCGTCTCAGTAGCCCCAAAAAAAGGGTCGCCGTGAGGATTTAGCTAAATTTTTAAGAGTAGCTTAACTCGAACTGAGATTGGTAGGAATAAAACCAATAGTAAGAAGGCCTTTTAATGTGAAAATTAAGCACGATTAGATTTTTTTTCCTCTTTCTCATTATATTTGTAAAGTAAAAAAAATTACAATTAGACACTAATGTGTTATTTTTTAGAAGGTTCCTTAAGAGATTTACGGTAGGAGTTTTTTCATTTATAGCGCATTAGAAAATCTTTTAACAAAAACTTTCGAATTTTTAAAGTTTAATTTTTTCCAAATTATGAGAATAACCAGGCTACTGGCTGCAGCTATTTGCTGTTTTTTTGCTACCTCCTACGCGGCTTTTAGTCAGGATGTAAATCAGGACTACATTATCAATCAGGATGGGCATAAAATTTATGGTGCTGTCAAAAGATCTTTTGATTTTAATCATGCCAGTTCAATTACTTTTATAACCAGCAAAGGGGTAAAGACCCGATATTATCCCAATGATATTGAAGAGTTTGGATTGTCCAATGGCAGGAAATTTAAAAGCAGGTATCTACCCGAAAAAGAAGATGATGGTTTGGTTTTTTATCAAATTATTCTGAAAGGAAAAGTCAGCCTTTTAAGTTTTAAGAACCGTTTTTTTATAGAAAATGAGGATTATTTTTTGGAGCTGAACAATGTTTCTGAGGAAAAAGATACCGAAGGGAATTTGGTAAGGGCAAGAAACAGAGAATATATGGGACTGTTAAGTTATTTGCTTTACGGGCCGTGTGGTAATGAATTACAGGAAAAAATTGCTACAACCAACTTATCCGAACAAGAACTGATATCAACTTTTAAGGTCTACTATGAATGTGAGCAGATACCCTACGAGCTAAATGTAGAAAAATTACCTTTTGTGAGGGCTTCGCTGGTTGCAGGTGCCGGAATTTCTTTAACTCAATCTTATCTAACAAAAGATTCTTTCGATGAGATCCCTCATGCATTTGACTCCAACTACAGGCCATTTGTTAGCCTTGGAGTAAAGCTGGATCAATGGCGACGATTGCCGCGTTTTGCTTTTGACGCGGGCATTGGTTTTACCAAAGGCGATAATACAGTTAACCTGGAATTGTTTAAACCTAGCCAGAAGTATTCCGCTACCGAAGAATTTTCTAGGTCAAGTTTCATTGTACCCATATTCATCAATTACCTGATGTTCCGATCCCAAAATAACGAGTTCTATCTTGGTGCAGGTACTGTAATTCGGACCAATACATTAGAAAGCAAGTTTAGCATTGTGGATTATAGAACCACCTATGAGCCAGTTATAGTGAGACTATATGAAGAATCAGTTTTAACTTATTCTTCTTCTAAGTTTTCACCCGCGGTAAAATTAGGGATCAACTTCTTGTACAACCGACGTTTCGGTATAGTGTCAGAGTTTCAATTGGAACACATTTCAAATGAATACACGCTTGATGTGAGTAGCCTACAATCTTACTACAATTCCATTTTCGCATCTTTTATGGTAGGTTTTAGGTTATGAAAAGGCATATATTCTTTATCGCATTATTAATAGTAACAGCCATGAGTGCTTGTGAGCAGGAGGAATTGACTCCTAGAACCAATGCTCGGTTTAGTGTTGCCTATATACAGGAAATCGATGACAGCGGGGTAGAGTTTGCTTCCAACATTTACGATTTTGGCAGTGAGGAAATAACTGAATACGGTTTTATGTATAGTTTAAAACTCTTGCCTCTTCCAGATAATTCTGAGGTAATCAGTCAACAAGGCAAGCCGGAAAAACAGTTCGTCCTGAAAGCGGAACATTCCCTGATAAAAGGAGAAACTTATTTAGTGGTTGCATTTATCCAAACCACTACTGGGAGAATATATTCGGAACCTCAAAGATTTGTAAGCCAAGGAGCTGCTGGATTTATTTTAGAAAAATTGGAATACAAGGAACCCATTTTTTATGGGGACACCATTACCGTATGGGGAAGCAACATGAGTGACCTCAGTGCCAGTTACAGCGTCGAATTTCAAAATAAAGAAGCCAGGGTAACCGATGTAAAAAAGGAATCATTCAAATTTACAATTCCTGAATTTTACAATTTCAATACCAGTGGAAATGGTCCTGACTACTTCGATATTTCCATTCAGGTGTTGGAAAAAAAGATAGAGATGAATGTCAATATCCCCTTCCAAAATGCGGAATTTCAAGAAATGGAGACTCAGTTTATTGACTATGGAGACACTATCGAAATACTCGGCAACTATTTAAAGGACGCTAATTTGAAAATTGCCACTAGCATTGATGTCCCGGAGAGTATTTACGCGAACAATGTCACCCTTGAGTATGCAGGGGATGATAAGGTGGTATTTAAACCCAACCCAGAAAATGCCGGTCTTCATAAACACTTAACCCTTGAGATCCGGGGCAAATTATATTCTCTGGGAACCAAGGTATTTGAATACAATCCTACAGAAATAGACCCAGGCCAACATATGCTATTAAAACCCGGCGACTATTTAACAATTAAAGGCAGCAATTTTAATACTCAAGCCCCGCAAATCCACCATGGAATTCTCAACGGCTATCCAATAATCATCTATCCAGAAGCTTCCGACAGCGAATCGCTTACTTTCCGTATTGGTTTTTTAAATTTTTTATTTAAGCGGACAAACGAGTTTAAAATCAAAACGTTTGAACAAGTGTCACAACATGCTGTTACTTTTGAACTTACAAATCCCGACCTCCCATATATGTTCAATCCTTTCTCCCCACTCACATCTCCAGAGAATTGGGATTTGGGAAATATGGCAAGTTTCGAAGGGAAAGGTTTTGCACTAGGCAATAAAGAAATTTTCGAAATTGATGTTGAAAATAAAACTGTCAACATTGTTAGTGAATTGCAGATTGGCGCAAACCAACTTCGGTTTACTTTTGGGGTTGTACATGGCGAAAACTGGTATTTAGGCGGGGGTCTCAGCGACGATTCCAATGCGATAAACCACACCTTCTTTGTATTTAATTTGCGGACCAAAGAAATCAGAAGGTTACCAGACCTCCCCCTAAACCAGTGGATACCTATGCTGGTTCATGCAGTGAACGGACAGCTCTATTTCGAAGGGGGATTAGAACCAAATACTCAAAATGATCACCGGTTAAGGTACAAATTTGATATACAAACAGAAAAATGGTTCCGATTGCCAGATAAAGAAGAATCTCGAAGAGTGGTAGGAAGAACGATCGCTTTTGAATACGATGGAAAACAACTGGCAATTGGAGAACCTACCGGACCTGGAGATGAAGGATCCGGACTTTTTGTTTTTGATTCAGCAAAGGAAACCTGGCAACTTCTTAAGCGACTTGAAGAATTGGGCAATATAGGTGTGAAAACGGACGAGGTCTTCGTAATTGGAAACAAGGCATTCCTAATGGGAAGTAGTATGTTTGTATTGAATCTGGATACCTGGCAACTGCGGCCAGTTACCAACCTTGCCGTTCCAGCCCACCTCAAATGCAATTTTTATCGCACCATGGCCTTCATGGCCAAAAGCAATATTTATGTTTGGGATTGTAATGATAATCTTTGGGAGATTGATTTAGAAAGACTGGAATACTGATGAGAGACAAATATTTTTTTTAACAGGCTAATTTTCGCCTATTGTGGAGTGGGATAAAGACCAGTGGAAGCATGAAATTCTTGAACTGAAAAAAGCGGATGGCTGTATCTCATTTAACCCGAAATATACAATAGACCTTCTATTGCATATTTCGGGAGTAAAGACCAAACGGAAGCATTACCTTAATTACCATGTTCATTCCCCACCTGGTTCGCTGTGATTTTCAGGATAGGATTTAAACTTAATATGCAAAATCTGAGGAGTTTGACACACCTGTGCGGCCATTTAAACTTTTAAAACCATTAAAACCCTACTAGCTTAGTACAGGCATAATGGGAATATTATGTCACGGTAATTAAGTTCTTTCGTTATAGCCCATTAAACGGTACTCAACCTATCGTTAGAGGAATACTATCTAATTAGAGATAATTTTAAAGCACAATGATTACAAATTTTATCGTCCTGGCAATTTATGTCGCCATTCTATTTTTAATCGGAATACTAGCTTCTCGGAGAGTAAAAAGTATGAGCGATTATTATTTAGGAGGAAAAAAAATAGGCTTTTGGGCTATCGCTTTTTCTGCTAGAGCAACGGGCGAATCTGGCTGGCTTTTAATAGGTTTAACAGGAATGGGAGCAATCGCAGGCTATTCTGGATATTGGGTTGTTGTTGGTGAAATGCTGGGTGTTTTTATTTCCTGGCAGTTTATGGCCAAGCGATTCAAAAGGCTGTCTGATAAATATAAAGCCATTACTATACCTGACTACCTACAAAGTCATTTTAAATCATCCACAAACACGCTTCGAATCATCGCTGCATCAGTGCTAGTGGTTTTTGTTGTCATCTATGTCGCGTCCCAAATGGACGTAACGGGGATCGCGTTCGAATCAATGCTCAATATTGATTATCGAATTGGTGCCCTAATTGGTTTCGGCATCGTTCTACTCTATATTTTCATTGGTGGATTCGTAGCCGCGGTTTGGTCAGATATGTTCCAGGGGATTCTGATGTTCTTCGGTTTGGTTCTGCTTCCTATTGTTGTGTGGTTTGCAATGGACCATGGAGCTGGAATTACCGAGGGATTGAACGCAATTGACCCCACGCTTACACAAATAATGGGGAGAAGTGAAGACATATGGATGAACCTATTTACGATTATCGGTTTCTCAATGATTGGATTGGGATTCTTAGGATCGCCACAAGTTTATGTTCGTTTTATTTCCATTAAAAGCGAAAAAGAGATTGACAAAGGGAAGTGGATTGCACTGATTTTTACACTCTTAACAGATGCATCGGCAGTGACGATCGGTATTCTTGCCCGAATTTATTTCACTCAGCAAGGACAGGACCCTGAAGCAGTTTTAGGAACTGGTGGAGAAAATGTTCTAAGCATGATAACCCACGAGTTCTTACCGACAATTCTAGTGGCGATCTTCATTGCTATTGTGCTTTCAGCAATTATGTCTACAATAGACTCACTTCTCATTCTTGCTTCTAGTGCCATTACTCGCGACTTTTATCAGAAAATATTCAGACCTGATTTAAAAGATGAAGACTTAACAAAAGTTTCAAGATTATTCACCGTTGGAATGGCAATGGTCGCACTCGGTATTGCCATCCTTTTATACAATCTTTATCCTGATAGGCAGATCTTCTGGATCATGATTTTTGGTTGGTCAGGAATTGCCGCCACTTTCTGTCCTGTGATTATCCTATCACTTTTCTGGAGTGGCTACTCTGAAAAAGGCGCTATTGCTTCTATGATTACTGGGTTTTTGTCAGTGGTATTATTCAAGTTTGTGTTTTCAAATATTGAAGGAATAGGTGTTTATTTGAAAGAGCTAGACGTCTTAGCACCTTCTTTCGCCTTGGCAATGATTGTAGGGTATATCGTTTCAAAAATAGCCCCTCCCAAGAACATTGAAAGCAATGAAAAAAACATTACAGTCGAGTAGACGACCTTTATCGATATGCTCACGGTCCACCTCTTAAAGTTCTGCTGAGCTTTTCTAACCCAACTTGAAAATTTTGGAGTAAAAATTTAGAAAATTATAAAAAGCACTATTTTTAAGGTGCTGAATATCAATAATTTGGAAAAATAGCTTTTTTGCAATAAATCGTATAAAGCTGAT